>Ga0181596_10000395_pt1 | contig 44634 bp, 29 predicted proteins | sample 041ome_6_FD_148655 | JGI IMG/M metagenome (GOLD analysis project Ga0181596, IMG submission 148655) | Coastal salt marsh microbial communities from the Groves Creek Marsh, Skidaway Island, Georgia - 041402US metaG (spades assembly) | ecosystem: Environmental > Aquatic > Marine > Intertidal zone... | reverse complement strand
GCAATCCGTGCTGCCCGGGATGGTCATGAATTTGTTAAATCTGCGATGGAGAATGGAGCCTCCGCAGCATTGGTTGAAGATGCAGTTCACTCGCTTGATCTTGCTCAGTTACAAGTAGAAAACAGTTCCCGGGCCTTTCTTGATATTGCCAGAGGTCACAGAGATAATTTCCCCCATCCCGTTGTCGCAATCACGGGGAGTTGTGGAAAAACATCTACGAAGGAAGCGATGGGGAGATTTCTCAACTCTCCCTTAACCACACTAGGAAATTTAAACAATCATCTGGGGGTTCCTCTATCTCTTTTACGGCTCGATTCAGCAATTCATCAATCTGCAGTCATCGAAGTGGGCATAAATCATCGTGGAGAAATGGCGGCATTAGCCAATTGCATTGCTCCTGACTTGGTTTTGATCACGATGATTGGGGAGTCACATCTTGCTGGATTGGGAGGAATCGAGGGCGTGGCTGAGGAAAAAAGTGTCCTTTGGAGGGATTCCAATGCTAAGGCAATTTTTCCGGAGAGTTGTCTCCAATATGATTCCTTTGGTAAATTAATCCGTTCAGGAAAGTCACACTTAGTACTTAGAAAAGGGAAAGCACCTGAATCTTTGGAACCCAATTGTGCCTATTATGAATTTTGGACTGAAACAAACAAGCAGGGGGGCTCAGGAGTGCTTAAAATTTGGCACCCTGAGTCCTCCGAACTTGAATTCGTCATTCCTGCTATGTCCAAAGGGATGGCGAGTAATATGGCACTATCTGTTTTAGCCTCTCTTGAACTTGGTATTTCAGTGAATCAAATTTCTGAACGCCTACCCCAATACAAGCCTCCTGCCTTGCGTGGCGTTCGCCTACAAGGCAGGGGGCGAGAATATTTTGTGGATTGTTATAACGCCAATCCCTCTTCGCTGAGAGACTCGATGGAATTTTTCTTTAATCAATCCATTGGCAGAAAAAAGATGATCATTCTTGGCGGGATGGAAGAGCTCGGTCCAGACGAAGAGAAATTTCATCAGGATGCAGGTGGACAAATCCATCTTGGTCTAGAGGATCAAGTTGTTTTGGTTGGGCATAAAGCGTCCTGGATGGCATTCTCCATTCTGGAGAACGGAGCGAGACCAGATCAGGTCATTGTTCTAGAAGATGCCGAAGATTGCCGGACCTTGGTCGAGGATTTTGACGGTAATATTTTATTGAAAGGCAGCAGGAAGTATAAGCTTGAGGAAATTATTCCTCAATGGGCAGTGGAGCAAACAGAACTAAAGGAGTCTGCACTATGCTGAGTTATCTACAGTTTTATGAGGTGTGGTTTGGTCCTCTCCGGTTGTTTCAATTTATATCTGTGCGTTCGATTGGGGCTGGGGTTACCGCACTGATTCTGGGATATTTTCTTGGACCCGTGATCATTCGAAATTTGCGTCTCGTTGGAGCAAAGCAGGCATTTCGGGAAAAAGATGAAGTTGGTGAATTAGCCAATCTTCATCAGGGTAAGCAAAAGACTCCGACGATGGGTGGATTACTCATTTGTATCTCGGTAGTTGTAAGTTGTCTGCTATGGGCAGAGCCCAATATATATGTGATTACTGCTCTGATTACTTACCTTTTATTAACCATGGTCGGATTTCTTGATGACTACCTCAAAGTGGTGAAGAAGAACAGTAAGGGCCTTGCCGGTCGCTTCAAATTGATCGGGCAGTTTTTGACGACTGCAATCGCGTTGTTTTTATTACTCGGGCCTTTCAGTCAGAACCTGTCCGGGCTTAGTGAACAGGCATTGGGTAGTGCGGATAAAATGAGGGAAATCTGGATTCCTTTTGTGAGTTACCCTGATAGTGCTTCCATTCCCACCCTTTCACTGGGTGTACTTTTCCTCTTTTTCCTGGTCACACTTTGTGGGTCCAGTAATGCAATTAATTTAACGGATGGGTTGGATGGGCTTGCCATTGGATGTACAGTAACCGTTGCCTTAACTTATGGAATTATGGCCTATGCGGCGGGAAATTATCTTATAGCTGATTACCTGAAAGTTAGCTGGGTTCCTGGAAGTGGTGAACTAACCATCGTTTGTTCGGCCCTGCTTGGAGGTAGCCTAGCATTTCTCTGGTATAATGCTCATCCGGCAGAAGTTTTTATGGGAGATACCGGTTCTCTGGCGATTGGGGGATTGGTGGGAATCATTGCTTTGATGATTCACCAACCGCTTACCCTTATTATTGTGGGGGGGATTTTTGTGATGGAGGCAGGATCTGTTATTTTACAAGTGGCATCTTTTAAAACCAGAGGGAAAAGAATTTTCCGGATGTCGCCTATCCATCATCATTTTGAGCTCAAAGGATGGAAGGAGACAAAAGTGGTGATCCGGTTCTGGATTTTATCCCTTCTTTTTGCCCTGATTGGATTAGCCACTCTGAAATTGCGGTGAAGCAGGAAATTCCAGAAGAGTGGTCTCACTTAACCAAGCAACCGGTTGCCATTTTTGGCAATGGAAAAAGCGGACAGGGTTCACATGCTCTTCTACGAAAAATCGGGTGGGATTCAATAATCTATGACCAGGCCGAGAATGATTTCTGCACAAGCGATGCCAGGAAGGCATCCCTGGTGATTTACAGTCCTGGATTTTTACCTGATCATCCATGGATAGAATTGGCTCAAAAGTCAGGTAAACCAGTTTTGAGTGAGGTTGATTTTGCTGCTAAATTTTTGGATACTGATGTTGTTGCGATTACAGGAACCAATGGGAAGTCCAGCCTAACCACCATCCTTGCTCATGTATGGAGTAAGATTGGAAGGACTGGTTTTGCCGGCGGAAATTTAGGAGAACCACTTTCATCCATTTTAGCCAACCAGAATACCTGCCAGTCGACTCTTTTTTTGGAAATGAGTTCCTTTCAGGCAAGAGGATTACAGGTTCTGAAACCCACACACACTCTCTGGACCAACTACAGTGCCGATCATTTAAATTATCATGGGTCCTTACGAGACTACTTTCTTTCCAAATATAAATTGGTTGAGAGAACGGATCCAAGATCGGTTTGGCTCACCCAGCAAGTGGTGGAGGCTGCGGGTAAGTTTTCAGTCAAGATACCGGATGGAGTAAATATTGTACCCGAAATTAGTATTGATCTTCCCCAAAACCATTTCCTCCAGACTTATCCCCAGAAGCAAAACCTTTCCCTTGCTTGTGCCTGGCTCAAAAACCAGGGGATTACAGAGAACTTAATTGGGGATGCATTGTTGGATTACAAACCAGAGCCCCATCGACTTTCCAAAGTTTGCTCCATTGATGAGGTGGATTTTTGGAATGATTCCAAGTCCACCAACCTTGGTTCTGTGATATCTGCATGTAAAAGTTTTCGTGAAAAAATAATTTGGATTGGCGGCGGTCAGTCAAAGGGAGAGGATCTTGGTCAATATGCCAGATGTTTGAAGCCTTATGTATCCCATGCCTTTTTGTTCGGTGAATCATCCATCAGCCTGAAAAATTGGATGAGTGAAGCCGGCATTGTCTCTACAATTTGCGAGAGTTTAAGCGAGGCTATTTCCTGGGCTTTTGAAACTGCTCAAAAAGCAGTGGATATCCTATTCAGTCCGGGCTTTGCCAGCTTTGATCATTTCAAAAACTACCTGGATCGGGGAAATTCTTTTATTCAACTCGTTTTGGATTTGAAGAACACGGTTCTAAAAGGTACGCAGGAAGGTAGTCATTTACACACCCCAAGCAGGAAATTATTAGTATGAAGCTATCAAAAGTATTCGGTATTGTTCTCTCATTGCATATTGGAGTTATTTTACTCGTTATGATTCAACCCGGCTGCCAGACGGCAGGAGTTCGTCCCGGAGTGAATCAAAATGATTCTGCGATTCAGGACAAGGTTGGTGATTCCTTTAATCAGGGAGTTGAGGATTCTGAGGACTTCGTTGTTCCTGCCAAGAGAGATCCGAAGCAGGAAGTGTTTGCTGCACCAACCCGTCCAAAACCAGGAGAACTCATTGTCCCTGTAGAGCCTCGGGTTGTTATTCCTCCTGCCCCTCCATCAGTAATTGTACCTCCATCAATTCCGGTACAGCCAATCGGTCTTCGTCCGTCCGATTTAACCATCTACAAAATTCAGCGTGGGGATACTCTTTGGGGAATAGCACGCAAGAATGGGGTATCATTGGCAGATTTACTCAATGCCAATCCAAGTATTAATCAAAATTCCCGGCTTTCCATTGGGCAGGAGGTCATGATTCCTGCCGCCAATACATTGGCTCCTCAACCCGTTGCCCAGCCAGACCCTGTTTCCCCATTATCGGGAAATGATGCCATACATGAAGTTCAAAAAGGAGACACTCTCTCCGGAATCGCCAGGCGCTACGGAGTCGCCCTGAGTGCATTGCTTAGGGAAAATAATCTGACTCTGTCTTCAGTGATCCGCGTAGGCCAGTCCATCTCCATTCCAGGTGGAATCTCTCCACTGGATGCACCTCTTCCTGTTGCCCCTTCGCTTCCTCCTGGTGCTACCACTCATAAGGTGGAAAAAGGGGATAACCTGAGTAGAATATCGGCCATTTATGGGGTCTCTGTCAGTGAGCTGATGGAGTGGAATGGACTTTCCAACCCTGGGATGATCCGGGCTGGCCAATCCTTGATTGTTTCCCAGAGTGGCGGAGAACCGTCATTCCCGCAAAATGATGTGATTTTACCCAGAGCCGAGGCACCGGCTTCGGTTGCAGATCCGTCATCCACTTTGCAGGACTTTTTTAATGATTCATCCGCAGATGACCGGCCCATTATTGATGTTTCTGAAAGTCCCTAGGAGAGGGCAGTAAAGAGTGGGAAAAATGGGTGTGATTTAATACGAGAAGATGGGAGATTGGCGATAGAAGTAACTTTATCCAGAAAGACCAATTGGGTGACCGCTTATTTGGTGGTTGCATCTTTGTGTCTGACCACACTTGGTCTGGTTATGCTCTTCAGTGCGGGTGCGGTTCGTGGTGCCCAAGATTTGTTGTCCAAGCAGACTGTCTGGCTCTTACTTTCCCTTGGTGCTGGTGCTTATATGGCTTATGTTGACCTGAGCCTGGTACGCCGTTTTACCCCCCTGCTGTTCGGTCTTTGCATCCTTGGCCTAGTGCTGACCTTGCTCCCTGGAATTGGAGTCAAAGTAAATGGTGCCCAGCGATGGATTGGATTGGGTCCCTTACGAATCCAGCCCTCGGAATTTGCCAAAATTGGTTTGGTTCTGTTGTTCGCTCATTATTTTGCTTCGAACCAAAGAAAAATTACCACTTTCACCCAGGGATTTATGATACCATCTATTCTCCTTGGCCTGATTGCTGGATTAATTTTACTTCAACCAGATTTTGGAACAGCATTTCTCTGTGGTGCGGTCGGAGCTACCCTGATGTTTCAAGCAGGCACCAGCCTGCGCTGGTTGCTACCAGTTGCCAGTCTGGCGGTCATTGGATTTTCCATTTTGGTTTATTTTGATCCCGTACGTATCCGCCGGGTGACCTCCTTTTTGAATGTCGAAGAAAATGCCAATGACAGTTCCTACCAGTTGTGGCAGGGAATTCTCGCTTTTGGAGTGGGTGGTCTCGAGGGAGTGGGACTGGGAATGGGCAGGCAGCAGATGCATTTCTTACCCGAGGCTCACACTGATTTTATTTTCCCGGTGATCGGGGAGGAACTTGGATTGGTCTTCACCTTGGGGATTCTCCTATGTTTTCTTCTACTCTTCGGACTGGTGTGCTGGCGCTTGAGGCAGGCAAGAAGTCTCTACGAATATTTACTTGCGATGGGTGCCATTCTTTTTGTCTCCCTGCAAGCCATTATCAACATGGGGGTGGTCACTGGTTCCATGCCGACCAAAGGAATGTCCCTGCCTTTTATCAGCTATGGTGGATCCAATCTGATTGTAACTTTTGTAATGATCGGATTGGTGATCAATGTTCTTCGACGCTGGGACCTACCTTTAAATCTACGTCCTCGGGAACTATGAAGAATGTTGTGATTGCATGTGGGGGTACGGGTGGTCATTTGACTCCCGGAATAGCCCTGTCTCAGGCTCTTGAGGAAAAGGGTTATCCCACCTGGCTCTTTACCAGTCAAAAGGAAGTGGATTCCCGGCTTGCTTCAAAATATGGAAAGATAAGTTTTGTATCCATGCCTGGTGCACCCCTGATTAAAACAGTCGGTGGTCTGTTTCGATTCGGACAGGGGTTTCTCCGTTCGTTCATCCGTGCCCGCCGGTTTTACAAAAAGGTGGGAGCTGATCTATTGATTGGATTTGGCGGTTTTTCCACTTTTGGACCAGCGGTTGCAGCTCGATCTTTAGGCATTCCTCTTTTCGTACATGAGGCAAACCGGGCTGCAGGCCGTGCCGTGAGGTTTCTGGCCCGCCGGGCGGATCGTGTTTATTTGCCTGAGGGTATGTGGATGAATGGAATTTCTTCAGAGAAAACAGTTAATATTGGCTATCCTTTGCGACAGGATTTTCGCAGGATTCCCATGGATCGGGCCCGTAAAATTCTCGGTATTCCGATGTCAGAAAAATTACTGGTTGTACTGGGTGGTAGTCAGGGTGCTTCATCTTTGAATCAGTGGGTTAAACAAAACCTCCAGCATTTAGCAGAGGATGGAATATCCGTTTACTGTCTAACAGGGCTTAATAAAGAGAGTTCTGGAACCTTACAAATGGAAGGGCTAGGAGGAAGGGTATTAACCAGCAAATTTGTCCCTTTTACGGATGATATGAATATTGTTTTATCCGCGGCCAATTTGGTGGTATCTCGGGCAGGGGCAGGGGCTATTGCCGAGATTATCCGCTGTCGTGTACCTTCTGTTCTTGTTCCTTATCCTTACGCCGCCGATAATCATCAGTTGCTCAACGCCAACTATCTTGAAGCCAAAGGGGGGGCAATTGTTTGCGAGGATCATTTACTGGAAGAATTTCTTCTTTCAGAGATCCGTGAGGTAATGTTTAATGAAGAATTTCGGGCTATTTTACGGCGAAATCTTTTTGCCCTGGATAGCGGGGATGTTGCCCTGAAAATGGCATGGGATATCGTTCACTCCTTTGATCGTGAAGATCTTCTAACCAGATCTGAACATCTCCAGGCTGCTGCATGAAAAGACCTAGGAAAGTATTTCTATTGGGAGCCGGTGGTATGGGGATGGCACCTCTAGCTCTATATCTCAAAGAAGCTGGTGTCAGAGTGGAGGCATTTGATGATAATTTTAAGGAACCTCTCCGATCCCAGCTTTCTGAGGTAGGGATCAGGATTTTAAGCGATCCGTTGCCAGAGAAAATGCCTGACTGTATCATCCGATCCAGTGCCATTCCGGAGGATAGCGAAGTACTGAAGCCATGGCGGGATCAAGCAATTCCTATTTTCCGCAGAGGTGACTTTCTTGCACAGTTGTTCCAGCGCAAAAGAGTGATCGGAATTGCGGGAAGCCATGGGAAAACCAGTGTCACCGCCATGCTCGCCTGGGCATTCTCTCAAATAAATTATCCCGCCTCCTATTTGGTTGGAGGATTATTCGAAGGGAATATCATACCTGCAGGCAAATACATCCATTCCCCATGGGTACTGGTGGAGCTGGATGAAAGTGACGGCACCATTGACCAGTTTTCTCCCTACCTTTCGGTAGTGTTGAATTGTGAATGGGATCATGTCGATCAGTACGAATCGAAGGAATCTTTGCTGGATACCTACAAGCAATTGCTGGAGCGCACCAAGCATACGATTGTGTATCCGGAATCATCAGAATTTCATCCATGGGCACAAAGACAAAAGTTTAGAGTGATAGAAACTTTTCAAACCTCAGAGGATCCCGCCCTCTTTCCTCTTGCGAACCTCAATGCGGTGCATGCGGTGGCCCGTGGACTGGGTTTGGATTTCTCAGCCCTTGATTTCTCCCAGTTTCCCGGAGTTCAACGACGTCAAACCAAACTCTTTGAAAATGATCATCGTACCATTTTGGAGGATTATGCCCATCACCCCACGGAAATCCGTTCTTTCCTCGAACTCAGAAGAAAGGAACTGCCTGATCATTTGGTTAAAGTGGTTTTTCAGCCCCACCGTTTTTCCCGTACCGGTTTATTGGCTCAATCCTTTGCCGAGGAACTGGGGCAGGCAGATGAGTTACATTTATTGCCCACTTACTCTGCTTTCGAAAAGTATCAGGCATCCGGATCGGTGGAATCCCTAACCGGATATCTCCCCCCGCGTCTGCGGGAGGATACCAAAGTTTATCCTGAATTTTCCGATCTGAAGAAGTCTTTATACTGCCCAAATCAGAGTGGCGATAAAGACCAATTGTTGTTTGTGGGAGCAGGGGACATTGACCGCTGGGCCAAGGCCTATTCGTTCTGGGAAATAGCCAAAGGAGATAAGGGGAAGGCATTCTCAAACTATCTAGAGAAGCGATTATCTCCCGATACAGTCCTCAGAAACCATGAGCCCCTTGGATCGATGACCACGATGGGAGTCGGAGGAGCTGCACGATGGTATGGTGAGCCGGCAAACACAGAAGATCTTCGAACACTGGTTGAAGCATGTCGTTTTTTTGATATTTCCAGGTCGATGATGGGGCGCGGATCCAACCTTATTGTCCCAGACGAGGGATTCAATGGATTGGTGCTAAAATTAAGGGGTAAATTTTGGTCTGATATTTCCCTCCACAGTGATGATTCCATTATCGTGGGTACCGGGGTTCGGCTCAATGAGATCTGTAAATTTGCCTGCAGACATGAATTGGCAGGATTCGAATTTTTTGAAGGCATTCCTGGTACTCTTGGTGGAGCCCTAAGGATGAATGCCGGGGCATTGAGCTGGGAAACCTTCGACTTGGTCGAATGGGTGAGCTTCCTTCTTCCCAATGGCGAGATTCAGCAAATTGCCGGAACGGAGCTGGAAGTTGGCTACCGCTACTGCAAAGAGGCTTACGAAGGAATCGCACTCAGGGCAAAGCTGAAAGCTAGTGGTAAAATGCATCACCAGGAGATTCGTCGGGTCATCGATCAGATGTCGAAACAACGAAGTAATTCGCAGCCCCGTCAGGCAAGTTCTGGCTGTGTTTTCCGTAATCCAGAAGAAACATCTGCCGGTTGGTTAATCGATCAGGCCGGACTTAAGGGAGAAAAAGTTGGTGGGGCTGTGGTTTCTGCCAAGCATGCCAATTTTATTGTAAATAATGGAGATGCCACCGCCACTCAGGTTATTCAGTTGATTGAAAAAGTGCGTCAGCGCGTTGAGCAGTCGCATGGACTTACCCTAGAACCAGAGGTGAATTTACTGGGCAAATCATGGGAGCAGTATTTGTCCTGATTATTTTGAGATGAGTGGGGAACAAAAAATTGTCGTGCTTACTGGGGGAGTGGGATCGGAAAGGAATGTCTCCTTGGCATCAGGTAGCTCTTTACACGAGTCTTTACAAAAGTATTTCCCCGTCGATCTGGTGGTGATAAGCGAAGAAAAATTACCTCCCCATCTCGATCCTTTAACCGATGTTATATTTCCTGCGGTTCATGGAACCTTTGGGGAGGATGGATCCTTACAGCAACTCTTGGAGGACGGCGGGTTTGTCTATGCGGGCAGTGGTATTGAGTCGAGCAGGCTTTGTATGAATAAGGCTGAGGCAAAGGAGGCCGCTGCTTTGGCTGGACTGACTGTAGCTAGGGATTTATGTTTTCAATTTCCTGATTCGGTCGATACTGAGGAAGCAGTCAAAAAACTTGGCCAACAAATGGTTTTAAAACCAACGGATCAAGGGAGCAGTGTCGCCCTTCATATGATTTCCGGATCGGCCCATTTACTCGAAGTGCTTAATACCCTGGGAAAAGGAAACTGGATGCTGGAGGAAAGAATTCTTGGCCGGGAAATTAGTGTGGGCATGCTGCACAATAACTCGCTGGGAATTGTGGAAATTATACCTGAAGGTGGAGTCTACGATTACAACCACAAGTACACCGCCGGTTCCACACAATATAAATTCCCAGCGGTATTGGACAGCAAGGTGGAGGGTGAATTAAAGTGGGCGACGGAAGAAGCCTTTGCTCAATGTAATTGCCGGGACTTTGCCCGGGTGGATTTCATTCTTAATCAGGACGGGAAAGCATACTTTTTAGAGCTCAACACAATACCTGGCCTTACCCCCACCAGTTTATTGCCTAAGAGTGCATCCTGTGCCGGTTATAATTTTGATCATTTATGTAAAAAACTCATCGAACCTGCATGGAACAGGCTGCTCCAAAAAACTGGCCAGGTTCATAATTTTGCTGCCTAGAAAATGAAAAAAAAATCAAAATCCGATCTTTCACTAAGTGCTGGCTGGAAAAGTCTGAAAAGTAATTCCTCTCGTCGCTCGGTTTCCGGTCCTGCCTTACGCAAAAAAATAAACTTTAGATTAAAGCTGGGTCTAATTTCGGTGATCCTGCTGGGTACAGGTAGCTTTCTTTTATGGAATGAATTTGGAGAAACCTCTTCCCCTGAATCAGGTATCAGTTTATCGGTCGGATCGGTTCCAATTCGCCAAATTCAATTTTCTTCGGACGGAGTGCTCACACATCAGTGGTTTTCCCGTTGGTTTGGTCCATTGAGGAAACGCTCGTTGATGGATATTGATCTGGAGAAATTATACCATGCCTTGGTAAAGGAAGAGCAAATTCATGGTGCTCAGATCAGTAGAATCTTTCCTGATAAATTGATTGTTACCATCAAAGAAAAGCATCCCCTGCTGGTGGTTCGCTTGCGCGATAAGGAGAGAGGTCTCGCGGATTGGCTGATCTCTGCAGATGGTGCAATCTATCGCGGTGAAGGATACTCCAAATCAAGGTTATCCAGTCTTCCATCTCTTCGAATTTCTGCCGGTCAGTTAAAGACAAATTCTGAGGCTGATGGTTTTGAGAAACTTTCCGGAATTCCCATGGTAGCCCCTTTGCTAGAACTCGCCCGAAGAGATTATCCAGATTTATACCGTAACTGGCGAGTGGTTTCCTACGAGCGGCCTGCGGATTCGGATCCTGGTGCTCACATTATGGTTGAATCCAAAAAAGTGGGAAAGATTCGTTTCTCTCCCAGTGGATTTGCGAGCCAAATGAAGCGTCTGCGCTACCTTCTTACTGAACCGAGATTTAGTCAGTCCAGATTTGTCAGATCAATCGATTTATCCCACGACCGTTCCGTGTTCGCTAAAATATAACCCCCGTATCGCTAAAATATGAGTAAAATAATAGGAGCTGTTGAAATAGGAACTTCTCATGCAAAAGTTCTGATTGGCGAGGTCGGGGAGAATAAGAGACTGAGCATTGTGGGGATGGCCAGTCGTTCCAATGAAGGAATGAGAAAAGGAGAAATTATCGATTTCAGAAGTGTGGCTACCTGTGTACACTCTGCGATTGAAGAGGCGGAAAAAATGTCTGGCACCACGATTGATTCTATCTATCTGGCTCAAACCGGCACTCATCTCAAGGGAATGGTTCTGCGGGGAAGTGCCAATGTTTCCTCCGCGGACAGGCGGGTGAAACCTGAGGATCTTCAGCGTGCTGCAGATGAAGCACGGAGAAGACAGCCCCCTGAGGGACGCTCCTATGTTCACCATGTCCGCATGCCCATTTTGCTGGACGGTAACCCGGTGGAAGATCCAGTTGGCTCGATTGGTCAAAAAGTGGAGTTAATTTATTGGTCCATTGACGGCGAAAATAAAGCGATTCAGAAAAATCTCGATGTTGCCAGCAGTTACAGCCTGGATATTGATGACCTGATTCTCTCTTCGGTTGCCTCCTCCACTTTGGTGGCTGGTCCCGATTTGCGCAGAGCTGGTACTCTGGTCATAGATCTGGGAGCTGGCGTAACTGATCTTGCACTCTACCGTCAGGGAAATCTCGCTTACACGGGTGTAATTTCCGTAGGAGGGGACCATGTTACCGGAGATCTTTCCATGGGTTTGCGTATTCTTGAACCTTATGCCGAAGAATTAAAACTGGAATACGGCAAAGCCTTACCGGATGAGGCGGACAGTGGGGAAGAGGTATGGATTATTGGGAACAAAACTATTGGTGACCGCAAAGTTACCCGTAAGGCAATTACCGACATTATTCATGTCCGTATCGTGGAACTTTTCGAAATCATTTCCAAAGAGTTGGGTGATCTAATTGACCCAAATGAGATGGGTGGGGGAGTCATTCTAACAGGGGGGGGCTCCAAACTTCCAGGCATTGAAGTTGTAGCCTCCAAAGTTCTTGGAGTTCCCGTAAGAAAAGGAGTTTTCCCGGTGGGGATTTCCCCCGATATTGCACATCCGGAAAACGCTTCGGTCCTCGGTCTTTTACATTATGCATTGGAGGACCATACCCTGCCAGGTACCCCCAGGAAAGAGTCCTCTCTCTTGGGTAAAATAGGAGGTCTTTTAGGCATGTGAGCCAACTGATTGTAAATATTTTTTAAACCTCAACCCCAAAATAAAAATGAGCCAAGAAAACTTTCTGGATATGTGTCCCTCCCTTCACCAGGGAAATGAAATTTGCAACATTAGGGCCAAGATCATTGGAGTGGGGGGAGCAGGTGTTTCCTTAATTGATGGCCTGCGGTTCGACAATTTTGATGCGGTGGATAACCTCGCGATGGATGTGGACCTGAGAACCCTGTCCGACTCCCTTGCGTCCGAAAAATTATCCTTTGGTCGCCGGCATACCCGGGGAATGGGCACCGGAGGGGAATATGCATTGGCAAGACGAGCGATTGAAGAGGAGAAAGATCTTCTCCGTAAACAACTGGATGGAGTGGACCTGGTTTTCCTTCTTGCTGGACTAGGAGGGGGAACCGGAGGCGGGGTCGCACCGGTTGTGGCCCGGATTGCCCGTGAAAGCGGAGCTCTGGTTTTTGCTTTTACCCCAATGCCTTTTAGCTGGGAGAAATCCCGGCATGCCCAGGCAGAGGAATGTCTCAAGGATCTTAGGAAACATGCCAATGCTGTGGTTCCCTTACCCAATGATTCCCTTTTACAGATGGGAGGAAAGGATGCCACTGCTCTTGAGTGTTTTGCGGAGGCGAGCCGTAATGTTAGCCGAGGGATTTCAGCCATTTGCCAACTTGTTTTTCAGAAGGGAATGATTGATGTGGATTTCGTTCATCTGAATCGTGCCTTCAATCACCGGGCAGGCAGAACCCTCTTTGGATATGGCAGTGGGCAGGGTCAGGATGCCCTGCGTGAGGCCCTGCGTGAATTAATGCTCTGCCCGATGCTTCATTTACCGGATGTTTCCAAGGCTGCTGATACCCTGGTTATTTTTATCAACGGTGGAGCTGGTATGGGAATGTCTGCTCTCAACAGTATTGCTGAAGAAATCCGCAAGGAGTTTAAAGCCGGTGAGAACGTTGTATTTGGGGCTCACATTGATGAAAACATGGGAGACGGTGTAGATATTACCGTTCTTGGAGCCACTGATTTGGGCCCCATTTCCGGTTCCGCAGATATTGCTCCTTCTTCGGGGCAGGAAATTTTACAGGCCACAACTCCAGTGAAATCATCCCATCCCTCCCGCCTGTCATCTTCGAAGCCCAAAAAAACTAAAACCTCAAAACCACCAAAACAAGCCAAAGCTAACAAGGCTGACCCTCAAGCACTTTCCCAAAACACTTTTGATTTTATGGAAGATCAAAACCAGCGTGGTATTTTTGACAATTTGCCGGATCGTAATCTTTACGATGGAGAGGATCTTGATGTTCCCGCTTATCTCAGACGTGGAGTAAAAATATCTGTTTAGTAGTTCTGTATCATTCCCCTTTGAACGAATGTGAAATTTTTTCCACCGAGAAAGTTTGACCTGAGTAGATAGTTTTACTTTGATCCCATAATGAGTAGGTTATGGAATATTCCTATTGCACTTTTCGTTTTAACTTTTCCATTAAGTGCTTCGAACTCACATTTGTTGATCTATTCCCAGGGTGACGGAGCAGTCGCATCCTTTGAGGGGAAGAAAAACCACACCCTGACAAAAGCTACTTTTTTGCCCAAAGATGTACTGGTTTCGGTCCGGCCTAGAAGCGGAATTGAAACGATTTCCGCAGGTTTCCAATTCCGCTTCGGTTCTGAGTCCAAGTTTACCATCGAAGAAGAAGCGATTCAATTACATGCAGGTTCACTCTTTTTACGATCCCGAAAAATTTCGAACCAAATCTTGGTAGAAGGACCGAATGTGTCCATAAATATGGAAGGTTCCGGAATTTGTCTCTTAAATGTGGAACCCAATGGCGGATTTAAAATAATTGGTGTTCTGGGGAAGATCCATTTGGAGATTCCATCATCCAAATCCCATCAAATTGTACTTCCTGGGGATCTGCTTTTCGTTTTGCCCCAAAATGGCGGTTTTGGGGATAAATTTAACATCAAACTCGAAACTTTGATTGAGAGTTCCTACTTGCTTTCCGGTTTCCCCAACTCGGTGAGCCTTTCCAAGTCCCTCTACGGAATGGCACTTGCCCAGAAACAGATGATATCGACTTCTTATAATGCCCATGTAGGCGAGGCCAAAAGTGATAAATTCTATGAAATTATCCCCTCAACACCTCCTTCCTCTTCGTCTTACAAAGATTCTGACTTTTCTTCCGATCCTCTGAGTGAGTTACTCGAGGGCAGACCCAAAAGATTGGGTCAATCCGGTAATGTTCAAGTTTCTGATTCTCGCCCTCCTGTAATTCCCCAAAAACGTCCTTTCCCTTCGCGCCTTTTACGCTCCACTGAATAGGCTCTAAAATTCATCTCCTAAGACCCACATGAATATGCATTCGATTTTTCCTCAAGTTTTAGCGTCCTCCGGAGGAGGTCATGATTATCTTTACGGATTATTCTTTTTGATTATGGCACTGGTCATCGGTGCAGCCACCAGGCATTTTCTTCAGCGTATTCCTTTGCCTTTTACGGTTCTCCTTCTCCTTATCGGGTTGGGAATGGGGGCACTGAATCGGGCCTATGGTCCCCATGGTGGACATTCTTCACACGATGGGCATGCGGTCGAACAGGTGAATACTTTATGGGGCAAGTTTATTGATACCCTAAGTGGGGCAATTTCCTGGGGGGGCAACCTGGATGGTCACCTCATTCTTTACGTATTTTTACCCATTCTTATTTTTGAGGCAGGTTTTGCCCTGGATGTTCATACTTTCAAAAAGTCATTCCTCAATGCCTTCTATCTGGCCGGGCCAGGCATCGTCACCGCCACAGTGATGAGTGGATTGGCCTTTGTCGGCATGGTATCTGTTTTTGGGGGCCCTGGCGGGGTGCTGGAAGAATGGAATGTGGATGCGGGTGCCTTTCTAGTTTTATCGTCGATGCTATTTGGGGCGGTGGTGAGTGCGACGGACCCGGTTGCCGTGGTTGCTTTGCTCAAGGAATTGGGAGCAAGCAAAAAACTGGGCACTTTGATTGAAGGTGAGTCTCTGCTTAATGACGGTACTGCTATCGTTGCTTTTGTTTTATTGATCGGGGTAGTCACTGGAGCGGAGGCTTTTCTTGGCACCGGTAGCTTTATCGGCAGTGCCGCTGTCGGATTTGGTAAAATAGGAGCAGCTGGCGGATTGGTGGGGGTTTTCATTGGTTTGGTGGCGATTATGTGGGTGAGGAAAGTATTCAACGATCCACTGATCGAAATCACTGTTGTTTTGGTTGCTTCATATGCAGTTTTCTTTGTCTGCGAACACTTTTTTCATGTATCGGGCGTACTCGGATTGGTTGCCCTGGGTATCGTTATGGCTGGACTTGGACGTACCCGGATCAGCCCGGAAGTTGAGCACTTCATGCATGAGTTCTGGGAGTTCACTGCATTTGCGGCCAATGTAATCATTTTCATCGTGGTCGGCGTGGTCATTGCCCAGAAAGCACAGCCCACGGGTATGGACTTTGCCATTCTCGGGCTGGTCTATCTCGCCATTCATGTGGTACGGGCGATCAATATGGGGATGTTCTATCCGCTGATGCGGAAGGCGGGCTATGGATTACCCGGAAAAGATGCTGTGGTTGTCTGGTGGGGAGCCTTGCGCGGAGCGATCGGATTGGCACTTGCGTTGGTGGTATATTCCGAAAATTTACGCTATGAATTTGTGGTTGAAGAGGGGGGCTCTGGATACAACGGATCAACCACCTCAGCCTTTATCGTGGATAAGGAAATGGGCCAGCAATTATTGACCAAGGAGAACACCAACTATTTTCAGGGCAAAGCAATTTCCCATGCGGATGTGGTGGTACAGGGCGGGCAGATTGTTTCCGTCTCCCAGAGTACAGACCGAGCAGATTCGATTCTTGGCTCTTTTACCACCCAAAATGCGGCCGATCTGCGGGCGGATCTGGCTTCCGGCCAAAAGAGTGTGGTGATTCTGGGAGAGGGGAGCGGTGCGATTGCACAGGCCTCCCTGGTTGGCATTTCCTCGAGGGTAAGGGACCAGTTTCTTTTCCTCATTTCCGGGATTGTACTACTTACCCTATTGGTCAATGCAACCACGGTAAAACTCCTGGTAAATGGACTGGGTTTGACGGAACTACCTGCGGTTAAAAAATTGATGTTTTCAAATGCCTCCGGAAGTATCGCCACTGGTTGTGAAAAGGAAATGGATCTTTTGAAAGATGATCGCTTTCTGAGCGGGGCAAATTGGGGACTGGTTCGCAATTATCTTCCTGATCCTGTTTCCTATCCTCTTACTTCGCAGGAACTTGAGCAGATGGATACACTTGCGGAAACCAGGAGACGACTCCTGGAAAAAGAGCGTAGCAGTTACTGGTCTCAGTTCCGGTCTGGATTGCTCAGTGCCCAGGCGGTTGCTTTGCTGGACAATAACCTAAGTGAGTTTCTTGACTTACAGGGAAAAGTTCCTCTGATGCAGCGGGATTATCTCAATGATATTTGCACAGTCAGCAAATTGAGCGAGGCCCTCAAGGATGTTCCTTTGCTCAAACGTCATTTTTCTGAAAAAATCACTATTGGTTATGATTCTGCAAAAGCCTTCGTAATCGCACAGCAGGCGATGGCAAAAATGGTGGATTCCTTGGTCCGTGAACTTGATGAAACTGGTGATCCTGAAAAACAAAAGCAGGCGTCCAAATTGCTGAAGGATGAAATCAGACAAAACCGTCTCGCAGGGCTCAAATTCATTCGCGATATGCACGAGAATTATCCAGAGTCCACGGTGGGGATTGAAACCAAGGATGCGATCCGCTCCGTGCTCAATCACGAGCGTAGTTCGATCAAAAAGATGAAAGCCGAGGGCATGCTCGAGGCGGATGAATCAGACCGCATGATTACGGCTGTGGAGGAACGGATGAAAGATGTGATGGAAAGTCCTTTGGTTCTGCGCCTTCCCGAACCTGTGGAAGTTTTGCGTGAAGTGGTATGGCTCAAAGGTATGCCTGATCAGGTGATTGATAAAATTATCCAGGCTTCGGAGAACCGGACTTACAATTCCGGAGATTCCCTGATGAAACAGGGGGATGACGGAAATGGACTGATCGTAATTACCCGAGGAAGTATCAAAGTCTCCATTGGGGATGTGGTGGTCGATATTATGGGTCGTGGTGCTGTTATTGGCGAAATGGCAGTCCTCGCTGGTGTTCCCCGTACTGCTACCGTAGTGGCAGATTCCAGTGTGCAGGCCCTTTGGTTAACCACGGAAGCTATGCAGGCAATCATGGCCGATTCTCCTGAATTGTCTGGTAGTCTATGGAAAACTGCAGCTATGCGTTTTGCTGAGAATCTACTGGGCAACCGTGAACCCTACAACGGTTGGAGTCAGATTCAATTAAGACGCTGGCTCAGCGAGGGAGAAGTGATGGCTCCCGCCGACGGTGAGAAAGCAAATCTCTACGGAAAAGTGGCAATTCTGGTTGCAGGTAAAGCCAGTGCTCCCGGTGCAGCGGACCCGGTCAGTGCTCCTGCGAAACTTGACCTGGCAGAGGTGGAATATTCCGGAAACGCCAAAGTTTTCATCCGAAACGCTTAGACTGGGTAAAGTGCTCTAGTTGCCTCTTCCTAAAGTGGCGGAGAGGGCGGGATTCGAACCCGCGGTACCTTGCGGTACACAGCATTTCCAATGCTGCACAATCGGCCACTCTGTCACCTCTCCACTGTGCAATCTGCGAAGAACTGAAATGCCAAGAATCGCTGGTTGCGTCAACGATCAAAAAAAACCTTTTTTATTCCAGGTCATTAGCTGAACTATGTTTAGCGATTACTTTGCTTTTCAGGTTTGCGTGTTTCCCTCAATCGCTTAGAAAGCAGGGATGATATCCAACGAAGTCGGATACAACAGCAAGGTAGAAGGTGAAGTAATTGTCACCAAGGCGGACGCGGTTATCAACTGGATTCGCAAGCATTCTGTATGGCCCATGCCGATGGGGCTTGCTTGCTGTGCGATTGAATTAATGGCATCTGCTGCCTCCCGCTATGATATTTCGCGGTTTGGGATGGAAGTGATGCGTTTTTCACCACGGCAATCAGACTGTATGATCGTGGCTGGCACGGTGACTTACAAAATGGCCGAGGTGGTTCGTAGAATTTATGACCAAATGGGTGATCCAAAATGGGTTGTGGCCATGGGTGCCTGTGCTTCCACCGGTGGGATGTACAGGTCCTATGCAGTGATGCAGGGAGTGGATACGATTGTGCCAGTGGATGTCTACGTGAGTGGATGTCCGCCCCGTCCTGAAGCTCTTCTTGACGCGATGATGAAATTGCAGGATAAAATTGGCAACGAATCTTCGGTCAAGAACCTTAGGGGTAAGCAGGAAACTGCAGATTTATCTGTCTGATATGATCGACGACGACTTCGTTAAGTCCTTACTTGGCAAGTGTTCATACCTCTCGCTGAGACACCGGGAAGACTGCCTGACCCTCGACTGTCCCGCAGATTCAGTGATTGAATTCTCCAGGCATCTCCGGGATGAGGAAACTTTTGATTTATTGGTTGATCTCACTGCGGTCGATCATGGGGAAACTGCAGACACCCGGTTTTCTGTCGTCCTTCATCTTTATTCCCTTATTCACCGTACCTATCTCCGTGCTCACATCGCTTGTGCAGACAACGAGGCACCCGAAATTCCCTCCATCAGTTCGGTTTTTCCTGCGGCCAATTGGCATGAGCGCGAAACCTTCGATATGTTTGGGATTAAATTTACTGACCATCCAAACCTCAAAAGAATTTTGATGTGGGATGAGTATCCATATTTTCCCCTGCGCAAGGAATTTCCACTTGCCGGGATCGATGTTCCCTTACCTGCGGCAGATGTTGCGGAAGTGACCGGGGCGGATGTAGACCCTGCCCCAATGATGGGTGGTCCCTTTGTTTCCTCAGGGAATGGTAGGATGAGTGACGCCGAGCCTCGGGCAAAGGATGAAAGCTGGACGGAGGAATCCATCAAAGGATCATGAGTACCACTACCACCCAAGAGATTTCCGTGGGAGATATTGGAGCCCGTGCGGCCGCTTATTCCGAAAATGAACGGATGGCACTGAATGTTGGGCCCTCTCATCCCACCACTCATGGCGTTCTTCGATTAATGATGGAGCTGGATGGGGATATTATCACCAAATGTGATCCTGTGCTTGGCTATCTTCACCGCGGCGATGAAAAGATCGCGGAGAACATGACCTACAACCAATTTGTTCCTTACACGGACCGTTTGGATTATCTGGCTCCTCTGGCCAATAACGTGGCTTATGCCTTGACCGTGGAAAATCTTGCGGGAATCGAGGTACCTGCCCGCTGTCAGGCTATCCGAGTGCTGGTTTGCGAGATGGCCCGTATTTCCAGCCATCTTCTCGGTATGGGGGTTTTTGGGATGGATGCTGGAGCCTGGACTCCTTTCATGTACACCTTCACTGAGCGTGAAAAACTTTACACCCTTTTCGAGGAATTAACCGGTGCCCGTTTTACCACAAGTTACACCCGAATTGGCGGGGTAGCCCGTGATATTCCTGATGGCTGGCTCCCTCGGGTGGAGAAATTTTGTGATCAGTTGCCCAAGGCGATTAATGAAGTTGAAAAACTGCTCACCAGAAATCGTATCTTCCTTGACCGTACTGAGGGAATCGGTGCCATCAGCAAGGACCAAGCGATCGCCTATGGCTTGACCGGTCCCAATCTCCGTGCCTCGGGTGTGGATCTGGATTTACGCAAAGACAAACCCTACAGTGGTTATGATCAGTACGAGTTTGATGTGCCAATCGGAACCAAAGGGGATTGCTATGATCGTTATCTCGTTCGTATCGAGGAAGTTAGGCAAAGCATTTTAATCATCAAGCAGGTGATTGCTTCCTTCCCTGGTGGTCCATGGTATTGCGAAGATGCCAAAAAGATATTTGCTCCGCCCAAGGAAAAAATCATGTCCAGTATGGAGGAATTGATCCAGAATTTCATGATTGTCACAGAAGGACCCCAGGTGCCACCAGGTGAAGTCTACTTCGAGGCAGAGAATCCCAAGGGTGCTCTTGGGTTTTATCTTGTTTCCAAGGGTGGCGGTGTCCCATATCGCTTAAAAATCAGGGCTCCTAGCTTTTGCAACCTCAGTATCTTGGAAGAACTGGCCCCTGGTCATATGCTTTCCGATATTACAGTAATTTTAGGCAGCTTGGATTTTGTGATGGGGGAATGTGACCGCTGACCTAGTGACGATGGAAAACTCACTTAATCTATCGGATGATACCTTATCTCAAATCGATGAGGTTATTCCCAAATATCCTGAAAAACGAAGTGCTGCATTGATGGTGATACATTTGGTTCAAAATGAAATCGGAGCGGTTGATGATGCAGCCTGTGAATGGATTGCAGAGAAACTTGAACTCAATCCCATCAATATTAAGGAACTTGTTACTTTTTATCCCATGCTCCGGGAAAAGCCATGGGGTAAGAAACATATTCGTGTCTGCCGGACTTTACCCTGTGCACTCCGCGGATCCTATGGTACCTGCAAAACCTTGGAGGAAAAACTTGGAGTTAAAGAAGGACATGTCCGCGAGGATGGGGAGTTTTCGCTGGAATTTATGGAATGCCTCGCAGATTGTGGGCAGGGTCCTGTGGTGATTGTGGATGAAAGCACTTATGAAAATGTCGCGGGAGAATCGGCGGAAAAATTTGCTGATTTGCTTCTGCAGGGAAAACTAGAGTCTTCGGATGACTTTACCAGTTATGAAGAAGGCCTTGTTCAGGAATCCCCAAACTCCTAGTCAATAATTGTGGACACTTCCGAATTACCCAAAGAAAGAAGAATTATCCTCAAGCATGCGGATGATCCTGGCTATTCCAACCGCATCTCCTGCTACCTTCGTGAAGGTGGGTATGAAATCCTGAAAAAAGCTTTTGGGATGAAACCGGAGGATGTGGGGGAGGAAGTACTCAAGTCCGGTGTTCGTGGCCGTGGCGGAGCTGGTTTTCCTGCCGGAATGAAGTGGAAATTTCTCGACCGTAAATCCGGTAAACCAATTTATTTAATCTGCAATGCGGATGAGTCCGAGCCCGGTACTTTTAAGGACCGTCAGATTATGTACAAAGACCCTCACCAATTGATTGAGGGTATGATGATTGCCGCCTACACCATTGGAGCAAAACAGGCATTTATTTATATCCGTGCGGAATTTTTCGAAGGTGCCCGGATTCTTAACCGTGCGATCGAGGAAGCCAAGGAGCATGGGTTTTGTGGTAACAATATTTTAGGTACTGACTTCTCCTGTGATCTTGTGGTTCATCGGGGAGCAGGTGCTTACATTTGCGGAGAGGAAACAGGGCTGATTGAGTCTTTGGAGGGCAAGCGTCCCAATCCCAGGATCAAACCTCCTTATTTCCCTGCAGTTCTTGGGCTTTATCAGTGCCCTACGATCGTGAACAATGTCGAAACCCTATGTAATGTGAAACACATTATCGATATGGGTGGGGATGAATTCGCCAAAATTGGCAAGCCCAACAACACGGGTACTCGTATCTGGTGTGTGTCCGGTCAGGTAAAACGCCCAGGATACTATGAATTTGAATGCGGCGCCCTTACCCTCGGTGAAATGATTTTTGGGGTCTGTGGGGGGTTGCTCCCCGGTCGTTCGCTCAAAGCGGTGATTCCCGGTGGCTCATCGGCAAAGATTCTCCGGGCGGATGAGCGGTTCAAGGGTACCCATAAAGACGGCACAGAATTTGACTGGGGTCTGGAAGATATTCCGCTCGATTTTGACGGACCGATGGCTGCGGGTAGTATGTCCGGTTCTGGTGGAATTATCGTGATGGATGACACCGTCGACATCGTTGAAGCCATGGCAAATATTAATGCCTTTTATGCTCATGAGTCCTGTGGCCAGTGCACGCCCTGCCGGGAGGGTTCTTTATGGATGCGCAAAATCACCAAAAGAATGTGCTCCGGTGGTGCCCGGGAGGAGGATGCAGATCTGCTTCTTTCCGTGGCCAATCAAATTGAAGGGCGTACGATTTGTGCCTTTGGCGAAGCCGCTGCCTGGCCCACTCAGAGTTTTATCTCAAAATTCAGGGATGATTTTGTCAATAAAGCGAAATCAAATAATGAGCCAAGAAACGAAAAATCCCTCCAGCTTATCTAGTTTGCAATGATTTCTCCTAAAGAGCAGGAACTGATCACAATCAACCTCAATGGTAAGGAAGTTGAGGTGCCCAATGGTATCAATGCAATTGAAGCAGCTGCTCTGCACGGTAAGGAAATTCCCCATTATTGCTACCATTCCCACTTGAGCGTGGCAGGAAACTGTAGGATGTGCTTGATTGAAATGGGTACTCCGATGAGAGACCGGGCTACTGGAGATGCCATTCTCGAAGAAGATGGCAGTCCTAAGATTGGCTGGGTCCCCAAGCCTGTAATCGGATGTGCCACCAATGTTTCTCCCGGCATGCACCTCCGTACAGAATCGGAAAAGGTCAAGGGTTGTCAGGAGGGAATTATGGAATTTCTCCTGGTCAATCATCCATTGGACTGTCCGATTTGTGACCAGGCAGGAGAGTGCAGGTTGCAGGAATTTGCCACTGATTATGGCCGTGGATACAGCCGCTATGTGGAGAGAAAAAATGTTAAGCCTAAACGCACCCGTCTCGGACCCAGGGTCACCCTGGATGATGAACGTTGTATTCTTTGCTCCAGATGTATCCGCTTTTCTCAGGAAGTGGCCAAGGATGATGTGCTTGGCTTTGTGGACCGGGGTAGTTTTTCCACACTTACCTGTTTTCCCGGAAAAGAACTGGCCAATAATTACTCTCTAAACACGGTTGATATCTGTCCGGTTGGTGCTCTTACCAGTACGGATTTTCGTTTTAAAATGAGGGTATGGTTCCTCAAGGAAACACCCAGTATTTGCTCAGAGAGCAGTGCCGGTTGCAACACCCTTGTTTCCAGCAGGGAAGGGGTGATTCACCGGATCACTCCCCGTCGTAATGATTTGGTCAACGATAGTTGGATGACTGATAGTGGGCGTATGCTTTACAAATCCGTTAAATCAGAGGATCGTTTGCTTCAATCCCAGATCGATGGTGAAAAAGCATCCTCCTCCGATGCTTTCGAGCGTGCAGGGGATATTCTCAAAGGTAAAAAACTGGGCATCGTGGCCAGTGCCCGCTCCACCGTTGAAGAACTCTTTTTAATCAAACAACTTGCTGCTTCTACGGATGCTAAAGTATTTTTACGCGGTCATTTCGGTGAGGATGATGGTATTTTGCTTTCTGCGGACCGTACCCCCAACTTACGCGGAGCATTGGCGACCGAATTGATTGAACAGTATCCCAGTGATCATCTTACAGATTTGGGAAATAAACTTGATCAGGGGGATGTGGATGCCCTGCTGGTTTTCTCTGAGGATCTTGAGGAATCTGGACTTAGCGAATCACAAATGAATGTCCCCATCGTCTATGTGGGCACTCATCAAAATTCGTCGGTCAAGGCGGCCAAAGTTGTTCTTCCTGCTCTTACAGTTTTCGAAAAATCTGGATCTTTTATTAATCGGTCTTTCATTCTTCAATCCTTCAAGCAGGCAGTTCCTGGACCTGCCGGAGTTTTGGGAGATACGCAATTAATTTCAGAGCTTCACCACCGTCTATCGGGTGAAGATAAGCCCAGTACGGTACCATCTGATCTTTGGGCAGCGATTGCGGAAAAATCCAATCAGGTATTTTCTGGTATTTCTTATCAGGAGTTGCTCAAAAATTGTATCCAATTGGATGGCTCTTCCTGGAGTGAACTTCCTTTCGTTGAGCAACAGGCCTTGCACTACAACCTCGAGAAACAGCCTGCATGATCGAATCCCTGCTCAGCAATCCCTGGATCCTGGTAGGTTTAAAAGTCCTTGCCGCTTTTATGATGGTTGGGGCAGTGATGACTATGGCTGGCTATTCCGTTCTGGCTGAACGAAAAGTAAGTGCGTGGATGCAGGGCAGGGTGGGGCCTAACCGTACAGTTCTTCCCATCATTGGTTCCATTCCCCTGATCGGTCCTTTTCTTCGTGGATTGGGTATTTTTCAACCACTTGCGGATGGGTTGAAGTTTTTATTTAAGGAGGAAATTGTCCCCGGGCATGTAAATAAATTTTACTACTATCTTGCTCCCTTAGTTGCATTGGTCCCTGCACTTACCACCATGACGGTGTTGCCTTTTGGCCAAATGTACTGGCCTGACGGATCATCCAGTATCCTCGCTTTGGCAGATTTGGAAATTGGTATCCTTTTCGTTTTTGCAGTCTCTTCTCTCGGGGTTTATGGAATTGTTTTGGCCGGCTGGTCATCCAACAGTAAATACCCATTCCTTGGAGGCATTCGTTCCTCCGCCCAAATGATTTCCTATGAGTTGGCTATGGGTTTATCCCTGCTTCCTGTTTTTCTCTGGGTTGCAGTGCCTGGAAGTACGGTTTCTGGTCTTAGTCTTTCCGCGATTGCCAATTCGCAGGAGGGTGCTGCTTGGCTCTTGTTGGTGCAACCTCTATCTGCTCTCATTTTCCTGATCGCTTTATTTGCCGAAACCAACCGTCTTCCTTTCGATATGCCAGAATCTGAGACCGATCTGGTGGGTGGTTTCCATACTGAATATGGAAGCTTTAAGTTTGGTATCTTTTTTGTCGCAGAGTATGCCCATATTGTCATTGGCTCCGCTATTTTCACCGTCATTTTCCTTGGTGGATGGCATTTCCTTCCTTTCATGGCTGATCCATGGCCTCAGACCTGGGTGGGTACACTTCTCGGTGTTGGCTGGTTTCTCGCAAAAACCATTTTTCTGATCTTTTTCTTTATTTGGATTAGATGGACCCTTCCCCGATTCCGCTACGACCAGGTAATGAGCCTTGGTTGGACCAAGCTCTTACCTCTCGCTTTGGCCAATATGGTATTCTACATCATTTTGGTTACCTGGCTGGATCATTCATCCCTTCCCAACCCCTGAGTGTAACATGGCCAAGACTGTAGTACTCGAGCGTAAACCACTCAGCCTGTCTGAGAAAACCTATCTTCCGCAGATTGCCACGGGTTTGAAGACCACCTTTACGGCGATGTTCAAGCCCAAGGTCACTTTGCAGTATCCCGAGGAGAAACCAAAGATTCCAGATAATTATCGTGGGGTGCCCACCTTGGTCAAAGATCCCAATGGCCGGGAAAAGTGCGTATCCTGTCAGCTCTGTGAATTTGTATGCCCCCCCAAAGCGATTCGGATCACCCCGGGTGAGGTACCCGAAGATCAGGAAGAACGCGAGCATGTGGAGAAAGCTCCTCAGGAATTCGAAATTAATATGCTTCGTTGTATTTACTGCGGGTATTGCCAGGAGGTTTGTCCGGAAGAAGCCATCTTTTTACAGGATCAGTATTCCATGTCCGGCTATTCACGGGAGGAAATGGTGAATAACAAGCAAAAGCTCTATGAACTTGGGGGTACCTTGCCTGATTTCCACTACAAATGGGACAAGAAAAAAGTCGCAGAGGAAGAAGGAAACGATCATTAAGGTTGGTTTCTTTTTGATAGAATGAACTTTGTTGACTGGTTGTTTGTTGTCTTTTCCGTTCTCACTGTCGGGGGCGGATTGTTGATGATTTTATCCCGTCACCCCGTTACCGCTGCCATGTATATGATTGTATCCATGCTTGGGGTCGCTGCCTTATTTGTATTGCTTGACGCCTTTTTCTTAGCAGTTCTTCAGGTCCTGGTCTATGCGGGTGCAGTGATGGTACTCTTCCTCTTTATCATTATGTTGCTTGATGTTGGGCCTCAGGGGGCAAAATCTGCCCGACTTGCCTGGTTACCCGGACTGGCAGGTGTCGCTGCCACTTTTCTTCTGGGAATTCTTCTTTTGTCCTTTCTCCCGGAATCTTCCGTAGAGGGGACCTTATGGCCTTCTCTCGAAGACCAGCCCTATGTCAGTGGTCAAAACCTTGGATTTTCGACTCAGGTCAGTGCATTTGGTTTCGGATTGTTTACTAAATACATGCTTCCTTTGCAAATTGCCGGCTTCATGCTTCTAGCGGCAATGGTTGGGGTCATTATTCTCAGCAAGAAGCAGCAGGAGTCTCAGGCATAGGAATAAGATCATGGAATCGATCACTCCCCATCACTTTCTGATTCTGGCCACTCTCTTGTTTGTGGTTGGATTCTTGGGTGTGCTTATCCGGAGAAATGTTCTGCTCATGTTGATGTCTCTGGAATTGATGCTCAACGGAGTCAATATTGCATTGGTCGCCTTTTCTCGTTCATCCCTGAATTTGGATGGCAGTATTTTTGTCTTTTTTATTATGACTGTTGCCGCGGCTGAAGTAGCAGTTGGACTCGCCTTGCTGGTGGCTCTGTTCAAAAAGAGAGACAGCGTGTTTTCCGAAGATATGAGGTTACTCAGAAACTAATCGTTCCATGATTACCCTTTCTTTATGTCTTCTTTTCCTTCCCCTGCTTTCCGCAGCGGTTACCCTTTTCTTTTTGCGGAAAAATGGGAATGTGGCCTCCCTTCTTTCCGTTTTTACATCCGGTGGTATTCTGCTTCTTTCCCTTCTGCTCATTATTAATTCGGAGGATACTCCTATCAGCTGGGATATCACCTGGTTTGAAATGGGTGGCTGGGCCTTGAAGTTTGGATTTTTACTCGATGCACCTGCCCGCTTGCTTCTCTTCGTAGTCGCATTTGTTGGGTTCCTGATCCATGTGTTCAGTCTCGGATACATGGCGGATGATTCCGCCCGTTCCCGCTATTTCGGTGGACTTTCCATTTTCATGTTTTCCATGCTCGGGATTACTTTGGCGGATAATTTGATCATGATCTTTGTCTTCTGGGAACTGGTCGGATTTAGCTCCTATTTGCTGATCGCCCATTATTTTACTACCGAGGATGCAGCCCAGGCCTCCAAGAAAGCATTTATTGTGAACCGGGTGGGGGACTTTGGATTTTTGATCGGGATTGTTCTTACTTATTGGACTTTTGGTACAGTCAATCTCTCGGAGCTTGCCGATCTCGCCGATTTCGATCCCAAACTCACATCCACCTTGCTTTGCCTGGCTCTTGCCTGTGGATTCATTGGTAAATCCGCCCAGTTTCCCTTGCATGTCTGGTTACCGGATGCCATGGCGGGACCCACACCTGTCTCCGCCCTGATTCATGCGGCGACCATGGTTGCCGCCGGTATCTATCTTTTACTTAGGATTGACTTTCTTTTCACCCCGGAAGCACTCAATCTGATCGCATTACTCGGTGCAGTGATGGGGCTATATGCCGGTTTTTGTGCCTTGGTTCAGCGGGATATTAAAAAGATTCTCGCTTACTCCACGCTTTCCCAGCTTGGATATATGGCGGCAGCATTCGGATTGGGAATGCCCGGAATTGCCTTATTTCACTTGATGACCCATGCCTTCTTTAAGGCACTAATGTTCCTCGGTTCCGGTTCTGTGATTCATGCCTGCCACCACGAACAGGATATTTTTAATTACGGCGGTCTTCGGAAACGGATGCCCATCACTGCGATCACTTTTCTGATTGGTGTGCTTGCGATTTCCGGTGTCAACTTCCTCTCCGGATATTTCAGTAAGGACGCTATTCTGCTGGGTGCTTACAATTTCAACCTGCCGGTATTTATCATCCTCTACTTGGGTGCGTTGCTTACCGCAGTTTATATGTTCCGTCTTTATTTTATTACCTTCGAAGGCGAGGCCCGTTCCCATAATTCGGAAGAGGCAAAGGAGAATAATTTACTGATGACTGGTCCATTGGTCGTTCTCGCTGTTCTTTCAGTGATCGGTGGATACCATGCCCTGTTTCCAGTCTCCTTACTAGAGTATTCGTTGCCGGATATAGAGATGGTTGCCCAACTCCCTCACCATATGTGGATGATTGTGCTGGGTACATCTGCATGGATTTTTGGTCTTATTTTCTCCCGTTCTTTTTATGGTAAGGTCGGGGAGGATGATCCTTTGTCCTCGCGCTTTCCTGGTTTCTTTGATCTTTGCCGGAGTAAATTATTTTTCGATGAGATTTATGATTTTTATTTGAAGAAGGTACAGAATCCATTGGCAAATTTTCTCGAAGTGATGGAATTACTTTTTATTTCCGGGCTCATGGTTCGTGGATTGGCCGGTGTGTCTGCACTTTTCGCTTTGCTGGCCAAAGCATGTTATGTCGGAAAAATTCACGCCTATTCCTTCTGGTTTGTTGTGGGAACGATTGCTTTTATTGCCTATGCAGTGGGGCTGATCGCATTCTGATTATTGGCTATGAATTTTTCCACACTCTTACTTCTCGGTTCCATCATTGTTCCTGCGGTCGTATCCATTCTTCTTTTTTGTGGATATCCCCGTTCGCAAAATTTGGTTTCTCGTTTGGGATACCTCGCCTTTGGATTTCCCTGCATCGCTGGTATTCTTTTGTTCCTGCAATTTGATTCTTCGGTCTCCGGCTATTCTTTTGAATTTTTGATCGAAAGAATGGGGCTGCAGGAATTGGGGATTACTTTCCATCTTGGCCTCAACGGGGTATCCAGTCCTCTTTTTGCCATGGCTGGCATTGTTGGCTTGGGTGCTGGATTGGCTGCGATTCACTCAGGGGCTGAGCGGATGCGTCTTTATCTGGCTCTGCTCGCATTGATGCAGTCCGGATTGATGGGGCTTTTTGCCAGTGTCGATCTCTTCTTCTACTATCTTTTTCACGAATTCGCCCTCATACCAACATTTATTATGATTGGTTTGTGGGGTGGGCGTGACCGTCGTTCCATTTCGCTAGAGATTACAATTTACCTCACCCTGGGTGCCTTGGTTTCCCTTTGTGGATTGGTCGCTCTCAATGCGATGGTGGATTCTCCAAAATTCGATTTCCCCTCGCTCTCTGCGGCACTTGCGGAAACCTCGCTTTCCAATGCTTCGGCCTCCACGATCTTTGGATTGCTGCTTTTCGGATTTGGTATCCTGGTCGCTCTCTTTCCCTTTCATACCTGGGCTCCCCGGGGGTATGAAGCCGCGCCCACTTCTGTATCCATGCTTCATGCCGGAGTGCTGAAAAAGTTTGGGCTTTATGGACTCGTGCAAATCGCAGCTCCTCTTCTTCCCGAGGCTGCCTTTGAATGGAGTGAGATTATTCTCTGGCTGGCTTTGGGGAATGTAATTCTGGTTGGATTTGTTACTCTGGCTCAGGATAACCTAAAATCCATGATTGGATATGGTTCCGTTATGCACATGGGATATTGTTTCCTTGGTATTGGTGCCTGTTCCGCACTAGGGGCTGGGTCCGCAGTTATGCTGATGTGTGCTCATGGATTGTCGGTGGCATTGATGTTTTTACTCGCCCAATTTATTTATAAGCGCACCGGCACTTACGAAATGAATGAAATGGGCGGGCTGGCCAGCCGTACTCCCATCCTTGCCTGCTTTTTGGTGGCGGCCACTCTTGCGACGATTGGATTGCCGGGCTTTGGGAATTTCTGGGGTGAATTTGGTGTTTTCCTTTCCCTCGGGGAAATGTCGGAAAACCGTTTCTTCTTAGTACTTGCTGCTCTTGGCATTATTATTTCCGCAATTTTTGGGCTTCGTGCTGTTGCACGTACTTTGTATGGCTCACCCAGTGAGGAGCTCAAAAAACACCTCGAGAAAAACTCTCCTGCTGATCTTTCCCGCGTGGAACTTCTCTCCTCTGGAGTCATTTTGGCTGCTCTTACATTGATTGGATTATTTCCCTCTTTCATTTCCGAGCGAATCGATGGTGAAATTGGCTCCCGTTATGAAGTCTTCAAGGAGGTGCAGGAAAGTTCAGGTCGCCCATCTTGCTGCCCTATCGAGGATGATGTGGAGGGTTCAGCTGATGCTAATAAGGATTCGACTTTAACCAACCCCTAAAAGCATGGAATCGTACTTAACCTTTTCCCAAAACAATCTCTGGATAGAGGTTTGGCCCGAGCTTACCCTTGCCTTGGGTGCCTTGTTGGTGCTGGGGATTGATCTTTTTGGACGGCGTGAACCTGGCTCGGTTAAGGCTGGATCTTTTGCTATCTTTTTTCAGTTCGTCCTGCTGATTGTTCATCTCTTTGACTACCTTCTCTGGCATCACACTTTTGATCGCGAGAGCTTCTCAGGTATGCTTGCTCATGGCATACAGGGAGATGTGATGCGGAGCTTCTTTCTTCTTTCCTCTCTACTGGTCTCGATTCTTGCTCACCGCCACAATGCCCTCAGGAAATTCCGCTGCTCTGAATTTCATCATCTTACCATGCTGGCTACGGCTGGATTGATGATTCTTTGCCAGAGTCAAAACTTCCTTCTTTTCTTTGTCGCATTGGAAACCGTGGCCCTTAGTTTTTATCCGCTGGTCGCGTACAACCGGGAGTGTGCCAAATCTTTGGAAGCAGGTATTAAATTCCTGATCTTTGGTGCTCTTAGTTCCACCTTACTGCTCTTTGGAGTGGTTCTTCTCTACGGGGTGGGATCCAATCCGGAGGGGTGGGGTGCGGTATGGAATGGTGCTTCCGGCCAGGATGCATTATCTTTTGCTTACCTTACAGAGTTTCTTGCCCAAAATGCGGAGCATCCCATGTTGCGGGCCGGAGTGGTTTTGATCATTTCAGGGATCGCATTCAAAGTGGGAGCTGCTCCCTTTCAAATCTGGGTGCCTGATGTTTATCATGGTGCTCCCATGCCCGTGACTGCGTTTTTATCGGTTTCCTCGAAAGCGGCTGGATTTTTTGTTCTCTTGCTTCTGGTCAATGGACCGTTGGCAGGGATGCAGGATTTCCTTCTTCCACTGCTTGGATTTGTGGCCACCTTTACAATCTTCTTTGGAAATCTTGCCGCCTGTGCCCAACGCAATGTCAAGCGTATGCTTGGATTGTCCGGGGTTGCTCATGCTGGATATCTGTTGGTAGCGGTGATGGCATCGATGATCCTGCCTGGCGAGAGTGACCGAGCCGTTTGGATTCTATTCTTTTATCTCTTTACCTACATGCTCGCTTCCTTCGCTGTATTTGGGGTGATGTGTGTGGCCGGTCCAGAAGATGATACCGAGCATGAATTTGAAGATTATGAGAATCTTGCCAAAAAATCTCCTTTCCTCGGTCTTGTTTTGGTGACTGGCATCGCTTCGCTCGCCGGCATTCCTCCTTTTGCCGGATTTATCGGGAAATTGTTGCTGATGAGTGTGGCATTTGAGACGGAGCTTTATCTTTCTCTTGGAGCCATGATCATTGGGGTGGTCATTTCCATATATTACTATTTTGGCTGGATTCGGGAAGTTTGTTTCCATCCACGCCCTGTTTTTGAGGATGATGAACCTAGGCACGATTCCTGGAGCAGTTTGGATAAACTAGGTTTACTCAAACCCGTGCTAATTGCACTGGTTATATCTTCGTTGGTGCTGGGTATCTGGCAGGGGCCCTTTGGGGATGCGTTTTAATTTTAACTATATGTTATTCAGGATTTAATGGAATTTATTGAGTATTTTATGCCCGGGTGGCGGAATTGGTAGACGCGCTAGATTTAGGATCTAGTGTCGAAAGGCGTGGGGGTTCGAGTCCCCCCCCGGGCACATCTCTTCATTTATTTTCGTAAACAACTGATTAGAATATTCTTATCCCTCATTTGTGTTAGGCTGGATTTTGTTCACAAATCTTTGCTTGCCTTGGGGATAAGCTTTGTCATTCTCAAAGCATGCGTGAATCCTGTCTTTCATTTTTCAGGCAAGGGTGGTTGGGCTTACCCATACTTTTTGTTGGGCTGGTTTCCCTTGCATTCAGTCAATTTGAAGGGGAGGGAGGAGAAAAGTACGAGACCACCAATGAACTGGTTTCTGCGATAGAAGCATCCCTGGACTCCAACCAAAAACTCCTCGATTCTCTACGTTCTTCCCGTGCCAATTTGGTCACATCCGATCGTGAGCAGATTCTACTGGATCTCACCAACTTAAACAAAACCAAGGGTGTGGATTCCCAGAGTGTCCAGAAATTACAGGATCAATTCAATGAAACAGATAACCGTCTGAACAAAAGCACGGTGATGATTGAGCAGAGACTTTCTGCTGCTCAAAACCGTGTGTCAGATTCTCTGGCCCTTTTCAAAGACTTGAAGGAGAGCTATGGAGGTCGCATGGATGAGGCCAAGACACCGCTTCTCACTTTGGAGGAAAATCTTGCCGGTGCAGAAGCTGAACTTAATGCACTGTCGGTGATGATCAATGGAGTGTCCAAGGATTTTGCCTACGAGTACTCCCTTCTCGCCAAGTCCACCCGTGATGTATCCGCCAGTTTGATTCCGGAACCACCGGTTTCTGCTCCATTACCCGCGAACACAGTTTCTGTGAGTCGGAGTGTTTCTTCTGCTTTGAATTCGATTAATCCCTCCCGGGCATCTGCAGGTGATCGGTTTGCCCCCTCCATTCGCCCAAGTGACAGCCGCTTGAGTCCAGCCACCTCGAAATCTCTCTCCGCTGGAGACGATAAGGAAGTCATTTCCCGTTTGATGACTGAATTGGAAAGTTCTAAAAGTTTTCAGACTGAGTTATCCGCAGATTCTGCTGAATTACAAAGTGATTTGCGCAAAGCTTACCGGGAAATTGTTTCCCTGCAGAACAATTTGTCTGAATCCAAGCTCTTGATCGAGGAATTGGAAAACTCCAAGAAAAGTTTTTATCAAATAACTGATGGTGATCCTGCCACCGCTAAAGCTCTCACCGACCGCATTAAATCCCTCGAGATTGAGTTGGATAATGCCAGGCAGGACTTAAGGCAATCCCGCCAAAGTTTACTTTTGGAGCAGCAGCGCTCCAATTCCATGATTTCCACTATAACCACGGAACTAGAGCGTACCAGGCGTGAACTGGACAATGCCAGAATGGCAGTTAACCGCAACGGGGGAGATGCAGCCAGACTTGCCTATCTCGAGAGCGAACTTGCTAAAGCTACCCGTGCATTGGAAATGTCCCGAGCCAGTACAGTAGAGCTAAGTCAGGAAGATAAAGTGAACCTGCAAAATGAGCTCCGCAAATCCCTTGGGGAAATTGCCCGTATGCAAATCGAGCTCGGGCAGATGGAGGACCTCAAAGACGAGCTTGCACAGCTCAAGAGCAGTCAGGAAATGATGGAAGGCACTCCAGGTAGAGGAGCCAGTTCCGAATTTGTTAACAAACTTTTGGTCGAATTGAATGCAGCCAATGCTGAACTTGAGCTTCTCAAGCAGGGCAACGCTGCCGATCGAGAGGGTTTGACGGATGGCGTCTCCTCGCTCGAGCAGGAGCTTTATGCCACCAAGCAACAGTTGCAGAAAGTGCGGGATGAATTTTCCCAATCCAAAGAGGATATTGCCAAGCGTGAATTCGAATTTGCTGAAACCATTAAACGCCTCGAAGAAGAAGCCCAGGATGCCCAGGTGGTTTTACAAAGCGTCGCCCTTGATCCTATGCCGACAGTCCCCTATGTCACCGACATGGAAGATAACCTTGCTTCCTCTGAGGCCCGTATCCGTCTGCTTTCTGAACAATTTGCTAATGAACAGGCCAAGGCTAGTGAAGTGATTGATAAATTACAGGAAGAACTGGTCATGGCTCAAGCCAGGCATAAAGAAAGCCTCAACCAACTGTCTCGTAGGGAATTCGAATTAAAGGAAAAAACCAATGAAGTTGGTCAAATTGAGAGCCAAAAGAAAAAACTCGAAGAGGAGCTTGAGGTTGTGAAAGTAATCGCCGGTCAACTGCAGGACTTAAACAATGTACTGGAGGAAACCAAGGAGACTCAGGTTGCCCAGACCTCCACCTCCGATGAGGTGCTCGCTTCACTTCGGGATGAGCTTAACCGGATGAAAGTGGAACTGGTGGTCACCGCGGATGAACGGGATAAATTACAGGATGATTATGCAGAGAAAGTGGCCAGTTTGGAGCGTCAGCTTGAAGATGCCCGTAATGAGATGGTGGAAGAACAGGAAATCTTCTACGCCAGTACCAATGAATCGAAAAACCTAATCACTGAGCTGAAATCCGAATTGGATGCGGCCCGCGGGGAGATCGCGGAGATGAAACGTTCGGGCATGTCTGACAGTGTGGAAACCAAGCAGGCGGTTTCCCAGCTTCAGGAAGCACTGGGTACTATCCGTATCCTCAAGGAAAGCCTGGACGAAGCCGAGCAAGCCAGCTTGGAAGTGGACAATTTAAAAGCTGAATTGGCAGATTCCATGGCCTTACAACTCCAAAAAATGAAGGATTCCGACGAGGAAAAAGCCAAGCTCAAGGAAGAGATGGAAAATTTGGAGACCGAGATCGCTGTTCTGCGAAACACCAAAGCGGGCGAAGGGGTAGCCGGGATGCAGAAAGCCACCCAATTGGCTGAAAATCTACAGGTTGCACAGGCCGAGATTCAGTCTTTGGAAAGGCGCTTATTGGATGCCGAACGCGTCAGCATAGGTGCACTTTCTGATTTGGAGGATGAAATGTCCGTTCTCCAGGCTGAAAACAGCGAGCTTAAGACGGAACTTGCTTCCATCGGCCCAAATGATGCCCAGACCATTGCCAAATTGGAAGCGAAATTAGCAGACGCTGCCCGTCGTCTTAACAAGATGGAAGGTGGAGAAGCCTTAAGCACTGAAATCGCCATGTTGGAGGAGGACAATGATCGCCTCAGCGAGGAACTTGAGTTTCTTCGTAGCCAAATGGATGCCCCTACTTCACCGGGTAGTGATGCATCTGGGGATAAAGCTCTGGTTGCTGAACTTGAACAGAAACTCGAGAATGCATTGGCTCAAATTTCCCGAATGGAGCAAGGGGGGGATTCCTCATCCGATGCAGAGATGGAGCTTATCCTGGCAAAAGAAACAATTAACTCCCTCACCGAGTCTTTGGATAAAAGAGAGAGTGCTCAATACGAATTGGAGCAAAAACTTAAACTTGCCTTTGACCGGATTGATTCGCTTCAGAAACCACGATCTGAACCTGTTGCATCGATGGATCAGATGGAGGAGATCGCTGGTCTTCAGATGGAGATTGATACCCTTCGTGCTGAGCTTGATCAGGCAAAAGGGGAAACCTTTTCCAACTCTCCGGAAGGAGCGGAAATCAGCCAGATACAGGATGAGCTTCGCAATGCAGTTGCTCAGAGCTTTGAGTTACAAATGGAATTGGAGCAGACTCAGGCACGGATGAAAGAGATGGAAGATATGCTATCCAAGGAGCCTGAAGGTTCCCTCGACGAGTATATGGCCAAAGCCAACCAGGCGGAGCAGGAAGCACAGCAACGCATTGATGAATTGACCAACGCCCTGCGCAACTCCGAACAACTCCGTGCTGAGACCGAGGATTTACTCACAGAAATGGAGAGAAATGCTAGGGCCGGCGGTCAGGATATTTCAAAGGATCCGCGCTTCCTTGCATTGCAGCAGGAAATGGTTGGTCTGCAAAACGATTTGATTGCTGCCCAGCAAATGCAAGACCCCAGAGTTTTGCAGTTGGAGGGAGCGTTGGAAGCAAGCCGTGAAGATGCGCTTAAGCTAAACGAAGAGTTCAAGGGAGTGATGGCAGATTTTACGAAATTACGCGATGAGCTGACTGCACTCGAAGCCGAGAACCAAAGAATCCGTCAGATTTCTCTCAAACAAGTGCAGGAAACTTCCAATCCATCTGCCATGGTTATGCAGACGGAGATCAACAACCTTAGCCGTGAAAATGCCAATCTTATGGCTCAATTGGCAGAGAAGGACCGTAGAATCAATGGTTTACGCGATGACCTTGCTGGCAATGCTCGTAACCCAACAGAAAATGAGCTCCGTTCGCAGCTCGTACAATTGCAGATACAAAACCAGTCTCTCTCCAAAGGAGAAGGGCAAGCTAAGCGTGATAATCAACAACTTCGACAGGATTTGGATGTTGCCCGGGAGAATTTGCGTTCTGCCGAAGCCAGAATGAGGGAGATGGAGCGTAATGCACAGTCTCCGCTGAACAGGACATCCCCTGCACAGCTTGCCGAACTGGACAAGTTAAAAGTTGAGAACAGAAGTCTGCAGAGCCAACTGCAGGCGATGGGTGATGTTCCTAACCGCGATCGTTTGGAAACCCAGATTCGGGATCTCAATAAACAAAACATGACTTATCAGATGCAATTGGATCGTGAAAAGATCATGGTTGGAGATTTAAAGAAGCAGTTGGCAGATGCCCGATCTATCCGCCAGGAAGTTCTCGAGCGGGGAAAATCTGCCAACATGAAAGTGGAATTGCTCAACCAGGAGCTAGGCGATGCCCGCAGTAGGGTCACCTCGTTGGAGAAAGCATTGGTCGCTGCCCGTGAGGCAATCCGGGTTCTGCAAGGTGGTGGCAGTGAGCGAACACTAATTCCAGTATCCAATCCAACTTCTTCGTTTGGAACCAATATTGGGCGTACAGGAAGTTCCCTAGGTGATTTTAATCGCAATTCCTATTTGCCATCCCGTCGCATTCAGTTACCCGATTCCTTAGGTGATCGCTCGTCCATGCTGCAAAGAGAAACTTTTGAGCCAAGTCCTTTCTCCTCCTCCCGCTCACCCAGTGCACGGGTGCAGAATTCAGCTCAGGGGAATTCCAACTTGCAGCTACAGGCTAAGGTGCAATTTCTGGACAATAAGAACCGCCCCGCTGGATTTACCGAATTTTTCTTAGTGGAGGATGATTTGGATACCATTCTTGCCAATGAAGGAATTCAGGTGCCTACAGGTGCCGGTATCCAGAGCCCCGCGGAATATTGGGCACGCTCCGTACAGCGTGGGTACAGATTCCCCGGAGTGGCAGCCAAGATTCGTAATGCCCTTGCCCGTGCCAGTTTGAAAAGAATCAAAACCAATTCCCTTGGGGAAGGTAATCTCGATAATCTCGCCGCTGGCAGGTACTATGTGGTGGGTGCTTCCACCCTCGGTCAGGTCGGAGTGGTGTGGTCCAAGCCAGTTACTTTGAATAGTGGGGACAACCGCATCGATCTCGATTTAAGGGACGCAGCCTGGGCACAGTAAGTCCTTTTCTTGAACTTATACCCAACGGTACTTACTATCTCGGTCATTCACCGGGTTGCAATCTGGTCATTCCGATATTAGGTTAAATCCATTGCTTTCCATTCTCTTCTTGTCACATTGTGAAATTGTGGCAATCAATTGAATCCTTCACTTTTTCTTCTATTTTCCTAATTTATCTCAATGGATAACAATCTTTACCAAACACCCTCTGAAATTCCCGCTATGACTCTGCGGGATGTGGTGTTTTTCCCCAAGGCGATGATGCCTCTGCGAATTTTTGAGGATAGATACCGCCAAATGCTCAAAGATGTGGTTGCGGGGGATCGTATCTTTGCCATTGTAGCCGAGCGTGAAAACCTCGCTCCGGGAGAAGATATGGATGAACCTCCCTTCGAGGTAGCCACAGCCGGTGTCATCCGGGTATCGAAGAAGAATGAAGATGGCACATCTTTTGTACTCCTTCAGGGAATCGAGCGGTTGCGGGTTCGCCACATCGTACAGGAAGAACCCTACCGTGTACTAAAAGTGGAGCCCTGGGAAACAGTGGTGGATGAAGAAGCTGATTCCATTAGGGAGGAGCTCCTCACCGAGATGAAGACGAATAAGGAACTCGGGGGAGATGTTACTGAGGATGTTCTGGAATATTTATCTCCGCTGGACGATGTGGTCGCCTTTGTGGACCTTGCCGCCTTTACTCTTTGTAAACATGTGGTTCGGAAGCAGGCCATGCTTGAGGTCCAAAAACTCAGCCGGCGTGCCAAGATGCTGATTGATGATTTGCGCAGTGCCAATATGGAGCTCAAGCTTTTCAAAGATTTGCTTGGGGACCAGCCAGACTCAGGTTCCAACAGAAACTAATCCATTTTTAAGATGGCTAAGACCTATACCGAGGAGGAGAAAGCCCGCCGGGTTACCCATTTTCGCCGGGTGGTAAAATATCGTGGTCTTTTTGGCTGGGTATTCGGAATTGTGGGCGTGGTTCTCTTCTTTTTCGGGGTAAAAAATGGACAAAATCCCATGATTATGATCAATGGTGCCCTCTTTGCCGGTTATGGTGCCTTTATGGTCTGGCAGGCGAAGAAAGTTGCCCGCACTTTAGATCGTGGGTAAATCCTTAAACCCTTAAATTAAAGGGGTTAAGGTAATAAATTATTGCCAGGCTTGTGGGTGGAGCATGTTTGGCTCATGCTCCTCATTTTCTGCATAATACACGGCCATGCGGATGTAGGGAAGTCTCCAATCCTCGGATTCGGATCGTATTTTTTTGATCTCCTCAAATAAGGTTTCCGGGGCTCTGCCCTGTAGCTGATAAGTCTCTTTTATTTGAATATCGAGTAAATCACGGGCCACCCGTACATCCATACGGGGAATCCGCATCAAGGAAGATGCCATTGCCTCGCGATCCACCTTCTTTTTTTTCTTTTTCCCGCCGCTTTGCTCCTCCCCATATTGAGGAGATTTTCCGAGCAGGACATCCAGTGGGATGATATCTTCTAAAGCCATTAATAATTAGAGATTAAAGAAATTGTGTTGTATTTGTTTGGTGAGGACTTTGGCAATTCAAATTTTGCTCAATACAGAGGTTATTTTTCTTCTTTTGTTCTGACGTTAAGTTGATGCGGTGGGGTCGTTTTTTGTATATTCTGAATTGGGTAAATCAATGTTCGAATTCATTATCTGTTCTTTCTTTAAAAATTTGTGCATAATTATTTTGAAAGAAAACTAAAAAAGTATGTATTATACTGCAATGTTTCGCTAAGTATTATAAATAATTTTATGATTTTTTAAATTTTAGGTCCGCAAACTTTTTCTTATTTTGATTTATCTTCCAAATAGGTTCTCTGACATTTTCAATAAGATCAATCCATTGATGAGGAATTTGTTTTTGGGTTTTGGGTTCTCCCTGCTTATTCATTCCAATCTTTCTGCCCAGTCCAAGTTGTATTGGTCAGATTGGGGGAGTAACAAGATTCAGTCTGCCAACCTCGACGGCACCGGCATTACTGATATCGCAATCGGTTTGTCCAATGCCAAGGGAGATGTCGCACTTGATCTTGAAAACAATAAGGTCTTCTGGATCGATAACACCGCCGGAGTTCTGCAGAAATCCAACCTCGATGGTTCTTCAATCGAGACTTTGGTTACTGGGATCGGATCGGGTGGTCGGGGATTGGACTTGGATGTGACCAATGGGCATGTTTATTATGGAGACTACTCCGGCAACTACATCAAGCGTGCCAATTTGGATGGATCTGGGGTTGTTACCATTTTGTCCGGTCTTGGGGGGAACCGCGGGCATGCCTTGGATTTGATAAATGGTAAAATCTACTGGACGGAAGATACATCCAATAAGGTACGCCGGGCAAACTTGGACGGTTCTTCCATTGAGGACTTGGTGACCAACGGGTTGAGTTACCCCTATGGTATTGTTTTGGATGTCGAAGGCGGGGTGATGTACTTTTCTGATCTTACCAACAACGCTATTTACAAAGCCAATCTGGATGGTAGTAATCGTACAACTTTGATTTCCGGGCTTAACCAACCCCTGAATCTGGAGCTCGATTTAGCCAACAATCATCTTTACTGGGCGGATGAAAATACCAACAGCATCGAGCGGTGCAACCTGGATGGCACAGGTAGAACCACCGCAGTCTCCGGATTAAGCATGCCCATTGGCCTAGCCATTCAACTGCCCAAGACACATTCCGTCGACCTCAACTCCACCGTGAACATGGAAATGATCTGGGTGGAGCCGGGCACCTTTACCATGGGTAGTCCAACCACGGAAGCGGGCAGATTCGACAATGAGACTCAGCATGAAGTAACCTTATCCCAGGGGCTATACATTGGTAAATTTGAAGTGACTCAAGCCCAGTACGAGGCAGTAATGGCAGGTGCATCGGGAGATGCCAATGCCACGCCTAGTGCTTTTCATGGTAATCCGTCCTATCCAGTGGAGAGCGTGTCTTACAACGATATAGTGGTCTTTTTGGAACATTTAAACACTCAACAAGCTGCAAATATTCCGACTGGTTGGAAATTTGCTCTTCCTACAGAGGCGGAGTGGGAGTACGCGTGCCGAGCAGGTACCTCATCTACATATTCTTGGGGGAGTTCGATATCTTCCACTCATGCCAATTACAATACTACCTTAGGAAATCCTGTTACGGTTGGGCAATATTCTGCCAATGCATGGGGCTTGTTTGACATGCACGGAAATGTCTTTGAATGGACTGCAGATTGGTCAGGTACTTATGACACCGGCTCAGTTTTCGACCCCACTGGTCCGGACAGTGGTAGTTACCGGGTTGCTCGAGGCGGATCGTGGAAGCACACGGCAGGAAATATTCGTGCTGCCAGGCGCAATACTTTTGGTCCTACCAAGCGTTTCGATTACTGTGGTTTCCGAGTAGTCTTTAAGAAAGTACCCCATGTAGTGGAGCTCAACTCCACCGTGAACATGGAAATGATCTGGGTGGAACCAGGCACTTTTACGATGGGTAGTCCGACCACGGAAGCGGGTAGGCAAACGAATGAAACTGAGCACAATGTCACGCTGACCCAAGGATTTTATTTAGGTAAATACGAAGTTACTCAGGCCCAGTATGAGGCGGTGATGACAGGGAATACGGAAACAAATAGTAGTGGTGATGTGATCAGGGCCACCCCGAGTCAATTTTCTAATAATCCCAGTAGCAACTCATCATCAACTGATGACAACAACACTGTGTTCATAGTTTCGGGTGGCCAACTCAGTGCACCTTTTTACAACATTACTTTTGAGTCAAATGGATCAGTAGTTGATTTTCAAAGTTATCCCTTAACCAAGGGAAACTCATATGTTTTCAAGGCAGGAAATATATCTTCTTCCCACCCATTCAACATAGGAGCATCTCATAATATTTCATCACAAAATACCTCTGGTGGTTACCTTGACCAGAATTCAGCAAACAACGGGCAAAGTATAGCCGTCACAATCCCTTCAGACTTTTCAGGAACATTAGCATACTTCTGCACCATTCACTCAACTATGCTGGTGCAATTTTCATTTAGCGAACCCGTAAATACAGACCAATCGAGTCGCCCAGTGGAAATGGTTTCCTGGGAGGATATCCAGGTATTTCTTAACCGATTAAATGAGCAACAATCAGAGAATCTTCCGAATGGGTGGGCCTATGTATTGCCCACGGAAGCACAGTGGGAGTATGCCTGCCGTGCAGGCACGACCACGGCGTACTCGTGGGGGGATGCAATTACTTCCGATGATGCGAATTACAATTGGGATGGTGATTGGAATACAGGAGCTGATTTTAAAGAAACCCGCGATGTGGGCCTTTACAGTGCCAACCCCTGGGGCTTTTTTGATATGCACGGAAATGTGTGGGAGTGGACGGCGAATTGGTACGCAGCATACAGTTCGGGAGCACAAACCGACCCTGAGGGCCCAGCCTCGGGCTCCGGCCGTGTCTATCGGGGCGGCTCCTGGTACTATACCGGCACATACCTGCGTTCGGCCTCCCGCTACTCCGACAACCCCAGTTCCCGCTACAGCAGCATTGGCTTCCGTGTCGGTTTCCAGCAAGTGCCCAATCAGGCACCTTCTGCATTGACTGCCGGAGTAGTTGTGCAGGCAGGAAATGCGGAGCAGGTAAAAGATATTGTAGATGGGGCAGAGGGAAGTGACCCGCGGAGCTTTACAGAATTTGACGGCAATGCCTACTTCAGTGTACCTGCGGGGAGTAGTATGGGCCTATGGAAAACAGACGGTACCGCAGCGGGCACGGTGATGGTGAAAGACCTAAACCTAAGCAGGGATGAATATGGCCAGGCGGGGAAATTTGTTGTCTACAACAACGAGCTCTACTTTGTGGCAAATGATGGAATCAGTGGCCGGGAGCTCTGGAAAACGGATGGTACTGAAAGTGGCACCGTTATGGTCAAGGATATTTACTCCGGAACCGATGAATTCAGTGGAGAACCCAATTCCGCAGATCCAGTGGGTTTGACTGTGTATAATGGAGAGCTCTTCTTCAACGCCACCAGTATCAATGGCACGGAGCCCTGGAAAACTGACGGTACGGAAAGTGGCACCGTTATGCTCAAGGATATATATTCTGGGGATGATTTTGGAGTCGCCAATTCGAGCCATCCTCAGGAATGGCTGGTGATGGGGAGTCATTTATATTTTTCTGCCACCGATCAGAATGGGCATGAGCTCTGGAAAACAGACGGTACGGAGAGTGGCACAGTGATGGTGAAAGACATCTATACCGGGACCAACGGGTGGGGAGGAACTGCTTCTTCTGAACCTACCTGGTTGACCGTTTTGAATGACGAAATCATCTTCCGTGCCACCGATAGTAACGGTGGCGAGCTTTGGAAGACAGATGGCACTGCGGATGGCACGGTTTTGCTCAAGGATATTGGTACTGCAACCGATGGTATGCCCGAGGGCTTCACCCTATACAACAATGCCCTCTATTTTAGTGCCACCGATAACGAAGGCACGGAACTATGGAAGACAGATGGTACCACAAGTGGCACCACCATGGTAAAAGATATCAACCCAGGGGATGATGGTTTTGGCGGTGGTCCTGCCTCCAGTATGCCCAGCCTGTTTACCGTTTTTGGTGAGTATCTCTACTTTGTCGCCACCGATAATTATGGCAAAGAACTCTGGAAGACGGATGGCACGGAGAGCGGAACCAGCATGGTCAAAGACATCAACATGGGCGGTGCGGATAGTAACCCACTGGACCTGCAGGTCTTTGGGGATAAATTATTTTTCTTCGCCGACAATGGGGCCGATGGGTACGAACTCTGGGAGAGTGATGGTACCGAAAGTGGCACCACCCTCCACCTCGATATCAACACCGGCATGCCCAGCAGTGCCCGCTTAGTCGTGATGGATGATGGAACCGAATGGGGTTCCTTCTCCTGGCATGAAGCTCCTCTTTATGTGGTTGGAGGAAAGATGTACTTCTCGGCCGACGATGGTACCAATGGGCAGGAACTCTATGTGGTGGATGTCAACATCAGCACCTCCGCCGGCCATGCAATCGAAATTTCTGAAAGTGCCAGCCCTGGCACCTCTGTCACCCAGTTTGCCGCGTCCGATCCCGAAGGGGAGACCATTACCTACTCCCTCGTTAGCGGGGTAGGGGATGGGAACAATTCCCTCTTCACCATCTCCTCCGACGGTTCCCTGAAAACCGCGACCGCTTTGGACTACGAGTCCGGGGCCACCCTCAGCATCCGCGTGCAGGCAAAAGATGCATCCGATGCCACCACCGAGGGGAACTTCACCATCACCCTGCTCGATGTGTACGAACCATCCAAAGAGAATCATATTGCTGACCTCAACTCCACCGTGAACTTGGAAATGATCTGGGTGGATCCGGGTAGTTTTACCATGGGGCAGGATGGGGTGGCTACCCCTGTTCATGAGGTTGCCCTGACCCAAGGGTTTTACCTCGGTAAGTACGAGGTGACCCAGGCCCAGTACGAAGCGGTGATGACGGGCAATACAGATGGTTTAAGTGCCACCCCTAGCCAATGGCCAAACAACCCGGACCGGCCAGTGGAAAAGGTATCTTGGGATGATATCCAAAAATTCCTTACCCGCTTAAATGAGCAACAATCGGAAAATCTTCCCAATGGGTGGGCGTATATATTACCCACGGAAGCGCAGTGGGAGTATGCCTGCCGTGCAGGCACGACCACGGCGTACTCGTGGGGGGAATCAATTACTTCCGATGATGCGAATTACAATTGGGATGGCGGTGCTAGTGACGGAAACGATTTTAAAGAAACCCGTGATGTGGGGCAGTACAGTGCCAACCCCTGGGGCTTTTTTGATATGCATGGCAATGTGTGGGAGTGGACAGCGGATGCTTATGCAAGTTACGCAACGGGTGCCCAAACCGATCCGTTCAATGTCGGCACTACGGGCTCCTACCGTGTCGTTCGGGGCGGCTCCTGGGGCAATACCGGTGCGTACCTGCGTTCGGCCTACCGCGACTACAACTTCCCCCCCAGTTACCGCCATTACAACATTGGCTTCCGTGTCGGTTTCCAAATCCAGCCAGACGAGGCCAGCCCCGAACTGGAATTGTTCGGGGGTGCCGATATCCCGCACAAGCGCGACGAGCCATGGGCGGAGCCCGGCTACGGAGCGAGCGATGTGCGGGACGGCAACCTGACCAGCTCCGTC
>Ga0181596_10000391_pt1 | contig 44748 bp, 36 predicted proteins | sample 041ome_6_FD_148655 | JGI IMG/M metagenome (GOLD analysis project Ga0181596, IMG submission 148655) | Coastal salt marsh microbial communities from the Groves Creek Marsh, Skidaway Island, Georgia - 041402US metaG (spades assembly) | ecosystem: Environmental > Aquatic > Marine > Intertidal zone... | reverse complement strand
CGGGGCGCGATTTTCGCCGTCGGCCGGCGCCGCGCGAAAACCCTCATTTATTCACTGCGTGTTGCGGTCGATGGACCTTTTTCATATGAACTACGTGACGCTGTTGATGGACCTTTTTCATATGAACTACGTGTTGCGGTTGATGGACCTTTTTCATATGAAGTACGCGGCGCGATGTCGCGCGCTCGGCGCGGGCGGGGACGCGCGCGGCGACGGGGCGCGACGCCGCGCAGCGCGACGCGGCGACGGCGCGCGCGGGACGCGGTCGAAGGCGCGAACATGGCGTCCGCGTCCGCGCCGAGGTTCGTGAAGAAGCGCGAGGGCGAGGACGGGGAGGGGACGAGGGCGAAGAACGACGCGCTTCGGTTCGCGCGAGGCGCGCTGCGAAGCGAAGCGGCGATGGTGGACGGGCGGCTGCTCGCCGATTTCGAGTCCGTGCTGAGCGGGAACGCGATTTACTTGCAGAATTTTCACGCCTCGGCGCGCGACTATTCCGTGCTGGCGAATTTGGCGCGGGAGATGGAGCGCGCGGCGGAGCTCGGCGGCATGGTGAACTGGTCGAAGCATCTGAAACACGAGAACCCAGATTTTTCGGAAACGTTTCAGAGAGTCGTCGATGCGATGGCGGATTATTTCGACGTCGAAGTGTACGCGACGAGAATGAATTTTTATCGAGACGGGACGGACTGGAAACCGTTTCATCACGACTCGCACGCGTACGGCGGTCGAGCGCAACGCGAAGATTTCACGATGGGAGCCTCGTTCGGTGGATCGCGAGAATTGATTTTCTTGCACGAACCGAGTGGAAATACGTTTACGTTTCCTCAGAACAACGGTGACGTGTTTGCCTTCACGTCTGAGGTGAATAAAAGGTTCAAACACGGCGTGCCAAAGGCAAAATCAAACAACGACCCGCGATTTTCCATCATCGCATGGGGGCGTCGGCGAAGCATAAATAGTCGCAACGGCGGTGGAAAAGTCACCGAAACGACACGAGAGGCTACAAATGATGCTGAAAATGCTGAAACTACGTCTGAGAAGTCGTGCGAGATCACGAAGCCTCATAACGAACTCGTGACCGGAAACGGTGAAGTCTCTCAACTCATACGGCAGTTCTTCGAAAAGCAAGCGACAATAGAGTCGAATCAGCGAGGGAGTGCAAAGCGTGATTCACAGCCGACGCGAGGTAAAGCTCCGGAGACGAGCGCAAAGCTGGCATTAGAGGCGATGCACCGCATTGGCGAAACGGCTTACATGGAGCTTCGTACCGCGGCGAGGGACTTTCAAGAGGGTCATATCCCGATAAAATCTTTCTACGCGCGGGCGTATGAGTTGTGTGATGGAGAAATGGAGATCCTCTTGGGTCTCGCAACGTACTTGCCTGACACTGCACGAAAAGAGGAGCTCCTCAGGTTTCATGATACGGCCACGTGCTTAGACATTTAGAACTAGGTGCTAGACTTGTTGTGTTATTAGAAGAGCGTAGGCGTATTGATGTCAGGGATTACACATCGAATTCTTCGAGCGTCAAACCAGTTAAACCAGTCGTCTGGATGAATTGCTCGTTGTAGGCAGAGTAAGATCGATCTGCCTTCGTCATGGCGGTGGGGGCCGCTGCGGATTTCTTCGACTCGGAAGCCTTTGTGTACAAGTACGCACCGAGCAGGGCCAATGCAGAACCCGCCGCGTTCAAAGGTGAGACCGGATTTCTGAAGTAAATAACAGAAGCAACGATCACGGCCACGCGCTTGAGGGCATTGCCTACACTGAAAGTCACGGGGGTGATGTTCGTGAGAGCTTGGTAACTCACTTGGTTGTACAAGTGATAGAAGATGCCAGACAAGAAGAGCATTTGCCAAAGCTTTTGCTCGCCAACCTTGGCAACGGCGGCGGCGTACCCAGCAGACCACTGAGCACCTTCCATCACATACGCCGCGGGAGCGAGATAGAAGAGACCGATGATGCCCAGAATGCCGTACAAGTTGATGCCGTCGATGTGCTTGAAATCGTTCAACGATTTCTTTGACGTGATGTTACGCAAAACCATCGCGAGATTGCTGATCATGGCGCCTTGAAAGCCAACAATATTGAAACTAACCTCTTTCATGGCTGCCATCGAGCAACCGGCGACGATGGGGATCAAAGAGTACCACACCGCCGGGGCGAACGTTTGGCCGAGGAGCGGGCCAGAGAGTATGACGGAGAAAACCGGCTCAGCAGCCTTGATGACGTGCGTAAAAGATACCGCCATCTTACTGAAACTCACACAAGCAGAAACGTGCCCGATGGTGTGGAACAAAGCCACCGGAGCGACGGCCAAAAGGAACACTTTCGACACGACTGGCTTCGGTTGCACCTTTGTCGCCCACACGGTTAACATCCAAAGACTCGTCGCCGCGAGTTGCAAGGTCGAGATCAGCCACGGGTACGGAAACACGTTCAACGTCGACTTGTTATACACGTTGAACACGATGTTGAAGAAGTACCAAAGAAAAAAGTACACCGCCGTCTTCGTCTTCACGTCCATGTCGGACAACGACGCCTTCGCCACGACGCTCCCGCGGGCCGCCGGTCTCGCCTCCACGACGCATCTTCGCGATCGCACGACTTCCTGTATCGTTGCAAAAAATCATCTCTACGCGTCAGTACATCTCTCGGTCCTCCCCACCGCCGACACGCGTCGCTCTCGCCCCTCCCTCGTCGACAGAGTTTTCAAACGATCCCCAACGTCCAGCGATCGCGTTTCGCCTTCGTTTCCATCGCTCGAGCGCTTCACGCACCTCACGGCGGCGCGCACAAGTGAACGAAGCTGTGTTTTCAATCGCGCCGCATCGCGCGGGCGCGGCGACCGCTCTCACGCGGCGTTCGACCGCGCGATTGGTCCGAGCGCCGAGGGCGACGCGCGCGGAGGCGCCGTTCGTTACGGCGAACATTTTCGATCGAGCGCGTGAACTCGCTCCTCGCGTCGACGCGAAAGAAGTGCGAGCGCGACGGTTACGTCCGTCTTCTGTCCACGCTCGACGCTCGCTCGCGTCGCGATATGCAGTCGCCCGTCGGGGGTCTCGCGCTCCGCGGCGCGAGGCTGAGTCATCGCGGCGGTTCGGGGCTGGCGATCGGCGCGAACGACTTTCAACGCAATGCGCGTCGTCGATTTCAACGCGTGAGCTAAGTTTGCTAAGCCTACGATTTACTTTACTAATCGCCATTTGGCGCACGAACGACCGGGGACGATGGAGGGCGACAAAGGCGTCGAGATGGACAGCGCGTCGAGCGCCGAATCGAGGGGACGCCGCGCGACGAGAAACGTGTTCTGCGTCGAAAGCACGTCGTGATCGATGGTCATGTTTCGCTTCGAAGTCAACGGTAATCGAAAATAAAGCTGCGTGCACCAACACTGGAACGGGGTGACGCCGTTACCGATCGATCGAGCGATGTCCTTGCAGTGAAAACCGAACACGTCGTGCCGTCGCCGCTGCGGCAAGCAGCACGGGGCGACCACGATCGCCACCGCGCGTTCTATTCGCTCGTATAGCTCGATCGCGCGATGCGATAACGTGCCACACAAATGCACGCCGACCAAAACCACGGTCTGTCCGCGCGTCTCGGCGTCGTCCGCGACGCCTCGGACGAACTCCTCGCACGCCGTCGAGTGTAAATCGAGCGCGTGAAACGACATGCGCGCCCCCCCGTACGTCTCGACGTGACTCACATCCATGGTCGTATCGCGATCTATCATGTATATTCGCGCCTTCGGAAACGCATCCGCGAGCACGAGCGACACGAATCCCCGTCCCGAGCACAGCTCGACCAAAACCAAGCCGTCGCCGTCGCCGCCGCCGTCTTCCCCCCCCCCGCCCCCCGCCCGAAGCGCGCGCCGCACCTGCGCGAGCGCCCCGTGCGCCTCCGTGATTTCCTTCTTCACCTTCCGGTGCCTCGCCATGGAATCGAACGCCGGATCGCGCGCCATCGTTCGTCGCAGCGCCGACCGCTCGAACGCCCTTCCGTGCGCGTTCCCGTCGTCGAATCGCACGTAATCCAGCGCGCGGCGTCCGCTCGCGCGCGCGCGCGGCGCGTCCGACGTCGACGCGTCGTCCTCGTCGCTCGCGTCGCTCGCGTCGCGCGCGCGCGCGCGCATCGCGACGCGATTCGCGCGCGCGTCGCGCTGCGACGCCCTCGCCACCTCGGTCGCCGCGCACTTCGCCGCGCGCGCGCCCGCGCCATGTCCGAGGCGCTGTTTCACTGCGAGAACTACTTCCACATCGGCGCCTACGCCGAGTGCGTCGACGCCGCGAGGGCGTGCGCGGACGCGGACGGCGTCGACGCCGTCAGGCGCGACGCGTTCGTCGCGCGATCGCGCGTCGCCATGGGCGAGGGCGAGGTGCGACGACGACGCGACGCGCGCGAAACGCCGCGAAGGGACCGGACGGAGAAACGAACGCGCCGATCGAGCGCCGATCGCGCGCGCGAGCGCCCGGGACGACGAAGGACTGACGAGACGGCGCCCGATGGGTGAACGAACAGATCGTCGCGCGCGAGACGGCGGAGGACGCGCCGGCGGCGCTGCGAGCGGTGAAATTGCTGGCGCTGTACGAGACGAACGAGGACGAAAAGGCGAGACAGAGCGCGATGGAGGCGATCGGTGAGATGCTGGCGGACGAACACGCGTCTGGGGACGCGACGACGCGACTCGTCGGGGCGACGCTGCTCGCGCGAGAGGGGAATTACGTCGAGGCGATGAGGCTGTGTCACGGAGGATCGTCGCTGGAGTTGAACGCGATGATGGTGAACTTGCTGTGTAAGATGGATCGCGCGGAGTTGGCGGAAAAGCAAGCGAAGATGATGCAACAGATCGATGACGATTCGACCATCGCGCAGCTCGCGTGCGCGTGGGCGAACTGCGCGAGCGGCGGGAAGAAGATTCAAGACGCCTCGTACATTTACCAAGAGCTCGGCGATAAGTACAAGTGGACGCCGAAGCTGTATAATGGTTCAGCGGTGTGTTCGATGATGATGAATAGTTACGAAGACGCCGAGCGTGATTTACTAGAAGCCGTGGCCATCGATCCGAAGGATGGCGAGACGCTCGCGAATTTAGCCGCGTGCGCGCTGCACCTCGGCAAGTCCTCGGCCAGGTTCGTGAACGCCATGAAGCAGGCCGGAGTGGCGAACGAAGCTTTGACGAAAATCGCGTCTTTGGAGCGAGACTTTGACCGCGCCGCCGCCGCCGTCGTATTGTAACTGAATGAACTCGGACGACCAGGCGACACCCTTTTTTTTGTTTGACGAAAGAACCCGGTTACATCGACTACGTCTTTGGATCGTGCGCTCACAACTGCATTCCCACGGGCGATCCGACATCGTGGTCGCCCGAGGAGAAGGCGAAAAATACCGAAAAGATGTTGGCCAATCCCCCGAATGGTCTCGGTTCAGCCTTCAAGATGTACGGCGTCGCCGGTAAAGGCTGGTGCACCATCAACATTCACACGCAGCGTGGCGAGTGCGACCTCGTGGCGTCCGCGCACCCGAGAGTGAAGAAAGAGCACCCCGAAAATCTCGTCGTCGGGTCCGTCGACCGAAGCTAACGACGACGACTCCGTCCCGCGGTTCACGATCCACTTTTTTCAATCCTCGTTCCTCGACATCGCGCGAGGCGTAGACTCTCGCAGACTTGTAGTTCATACAAAAGCAGACGCGAAAACAATCGAGGCACCCCGCGCCGAGACGTCACAGTGCGTCGCACCACCGATCGCGCGCGCGATCGATCGGCGATGAAGCGCGAGTGAGCGCGAAAGCTTTCCATCGTCCGCGCGCGCGGTCGCGCGTCGCCGCGCGAGCGCGGGACGAAACGCCATGCGCGTCGACGCCGGTCGAACGGCCGAGGCGTCGACGACGCGCGAGGGATTCGCGTACTCGCTCGATGGACAAAACCCGCTCGCCGCGCCTCTGAACGACACGACGTCGAGCGATGCGCGAGTGTGGATGCGCGTGGACGACGGGGCGTTCGCGCCGGCGACGCTGAACGATCGAGGATTGCAGAGCGTGATTGATTTTTTGAAAACGCCGTACGCGCGTTTGAACCTTCCAGATCCGGGAACGCGTCGATCGAGCGTTCGAGATGGGAAATCCGGGAACGAGACGATTCGAGAACGTGTACTTGTTCCAGCTCGAGCGAACGTTGAGACGGGGAAGGGGAATGTGGGGGAGAAATCGGCGCCGATTTCCGTGGCAAACTCGACGGCGGACGAGTTGATGTTTGACGACGACGACGACGATATCATGGCGGATATTGACGTGGAACAGGTGATGATGCACAAACGCTCGGGTTCGTTGAACGCGGTGAATTCTAGCGTAACGGTGAGTTTGCAGATGGCGCCGATTCCCGCGCGGCAAGCGATGACGCCGGCACCGATGAGCGCGCCACGCGCGCGCGTTTTGGAACAGTCTCGCGCGCCGCCATCGGGTCCGTCTATCTCATGCCAGGCGCCGCCGTTGAATGGTTCAGGAGCGGATTGGAGATGCGAGCATGGGGTGCCTTTACATGCTTGTTCGCACCGCGCATCACACATCGAGCAACTGCGACCTGTGTTAGCAAACATTGTTTTCCAATTGGAAGACGACGACGTGGCGTTGAAGAATAGTGACAGAAAGGTTCTGGTTTATCAAAGAATGGAAGCGGAAACGATCATTCGAGTGTGTGAAGATGGAAGTCGAAATAGCTTTCATCCTTCAGCGCCGATGATGAGTCATTCGATGCCGGTAGACGGGTCGAGAATGATTGAGGCGCCGCGGCATCAAGTGCCGCCCCAGTACGGAGCGCCGTCGACGAGCGCGTGGACGGCACCTCCCGCGGGTGACGATCCCAACGATTTCCCAGGATGGAACGACGATTTACCGATCGGTGATGACGTCGTGATTCCCATGAACGGGATTGGTGCCGTAAATGTCGGGTCGAATGTTGTGGTGAATGACTGTCAGATGAAAGGCGGAGACGCCAAAGACTGGGGTCACACCAACTTCCAGTGGAGCAAACTCTGCGAACAGACTCTTCGCAACACGTTTAACGCGAAGTCGTTTCGAAGTTTACAACTGCTCGCGGTGAATGCCACCATGGCCGCGAGAGACTGCCTCGTGTTGATGCCCACTGGCGGAGGCAAATCGTTGTGCTACCAGCTCCCGGCTGTCGTCAAGCCCGGTATCACGGTGGTCATCTCACCGCTTATTTCATTGATACAGGATCAGCTGCACCACTTGAGTGAAATGGGCATTCCAGCAACAGTGCTTTCTGCTGCAAAGGACAGTGATAATACGATATACGACGATCTTCGCTCACCTACGCCCGAGCTTCGACTCTTATATGTCACTCCAGAAAAAGTAGTGCGAAGTGGCAAATTAAAGACTGCTCTGCAGAGATTATATGAGAGAGGTATGCTGAATCGCTTTGTGTTGGACGAAGCGCACTGTATCAGTGCTTGGGGACATGACTTTAGAAAGGATTACACCGAACTGAGAGGTTTGAAACATTTATTCCCGACGACGCCAATCATGTGCCTGACGGCGACGGCAACTCGAAGAGTTCAAGATGACATAGTTCGCCAGTTAAACTTACCAAAGTGCTTGCGATTTTTCGATACATTCAATCGAACCAATTTGACGTACGAAGTTCATCCGAAACTTAAAGGTAAGCAAATGGTCAACGAGATAAAAAATCTTATCGTGAGTCGCAAACTGATGAGAAACAATCGTGTGCAATGCGGTATCATTTATTGCTTCAGTCAAGCCGACTGCGAAAAAATTGCAACGGAATTAAACAAGATTGATCGATCAGTGGGAGACCGCGAGAGATTCCCTAAACGACTACGGGCCGTGCCTTATCACGCAGGCTTGGCAGACAACGTGCGGAAGAAGCATCAGGAAATGTGGCAAAGAGATGAAGTGAACATTATTTGCGCTACGGTGGCGTTTGGGATGGGTATCAACAAACCAAACGTTAGATTCGTGTTTCATCATAGCATGCCTAAATCTCTGGAGGCATATCATCAAGAGAGCGGTCGTGCTGGACGCGACGGTGATCATGGTTTGTGTATTCTCTTTTACTCTTGGGGCGACGCGTCGAAAGCGAGGAGTATGTTGATCGATAGTGCTCGCAGAGAGCGTGCCCAACCGGCGGTCCTTCAAAACAATCTAGAGTCCCTCAACACTATGGTCTCTTATTGTGAAAATTTGGCGGATTGTCGGCGGACACAATTGATGGCTCACTTCGATGAACGGTTCGAGCGCTCGCATTGTCGAGGCATGTGTGACTCGTGTCACGCTATAGCCAATGGGGTCAAATTCGAGCAAACAGACATCACCGAGTACGCTAGAGGAATTATCAACATCGTGAAATCTACTCCAGAGGGTATTGGTATCGGACTCCTCGTAGACGTATTCAGAGGTTCAAGCGCAAAGACGGTGACTCAGAAGCAATACAACCGCTTACCTGGTTATGGGTCAGGCAAAGGTTTGGACAAGTCCGAATCGGAAAGAATCGCGCGCGCGATGGTTTTGCGTGGCTTTTTGAGCGAGAAAACCGTTCGTAGTGAAGGAGCTGGACCATTTGCGACGACTGTGACAACCATTCACTACGAACGACACCGCTGCGAACCGATTCAACAGGGTAGAGAAAGATTTTCTATGGCGTTTACCAAGAGGCGAGCATCTGCTGGAAAGAAAGTTCCGGTCACTACAACTGTCATTATTGGCACGCAACCTAGTACGCAACCCGGTACGCAATCCGATGTCGATGGCTTCCTGGCTGACATGCTCAATCCGAATGCGCTCGAGGACAACCAGAAGGAGCAAGACATGCGCAATGCTGTGTTCGCAGCTTTGACCTCTTGGCGTAAGCGCATGGCTCATGCGCGAGAGCTGAAGACGGGCAAACCAGTCAGCCTCGATGTCGCATTCCCTCCGAATCTCTTGCAGTTACTCCAAAAAGTAAGACCGCGCACTGCTGATGATATGAAAAAGTTCATCGAAAGCGGCGTCGATAAAGCGAACGAGAGAACTGCGATCAAAAAGAATAACGCTGAAGTTCTCGCCGTCATCAAACAAGCGGTGGAGTGCATGGAAAAAGGTATTCCGAATCCTTATGTCGAAGACGACAACCGTGAAGAAGATGAAATCGAAGAAGATTTGGACGTTTACGTCAACGAACTTCCGCGAATGTCGCAGCGTCGTTCGTCACAGCAACCGGCGCATTCAGAATTATTGAACGCCGTCGATCCGTCTCCGGCATGGAAAAAAGCTCGTAGAGACTCTGATGTAGACGTGACCTAGTAAAATTCATGTAGAACCAACCGCTGCCAGGCACCTAGACTTCATTCTCGAACACGCATCGTCATGGCGCCGCAATCTGAGGCGGCTAAACGCTTCATGCGCTCGTACGACAAGTTTACCATACTCTTGTGCACCAGTGCGGCCGTTGCGTACGGCGCCGCGCGTTACTACGACCTAGAACCAGCGCCGGACGACTTCGACTTGAAGAAGTGGTTTATGGGCGGCTACGACGTCCCTAAGGTCGACGAAGCCGCAAACTCGGCGCAGAAGAAATCGTGAGTGTCGATCGTGTAACGAGCTTTAGCCGTAGACCTCGCGCCTGTCGTGTCGTCTCGCGATGGTCGGTGATGCGCGAGTTTTAGCGAATTTGCCGACGCGCTGGCGCTTTGTGCGCGAGACTGCGAGAGGTTTAGCTCACTTTAGAAGTGTGTAAATTAATCGAATCCTAGATCTAAGCGAAGATACGCAAGTTATGGTCGGCACTAGCGACGACGAGCGACCGCGCGTCGCCGCCGAAGGCGACAGCCTTGACAGCCTTCTTCACCTCAAACTCCTTGACCAATTCCCACTTGCCTTTCACCTGGTAAACGGACGCATTGTGACCGCCAGTGGCGATGTAAGACCCGCTGTGGTCGAAAGCAACGCCCTGTGCGCCAGCACATTCGATCTCGTGAACGAGCTTGGACTTTCGAAGGTCCCAAATCTTCACACCGTCCTTAGCCGCAGAGGCGAGATAGTAGCCATTTTCCGAGAAAGACAAACCGGTAATCTCGCTCGCATGGCCGTCTAATTGAAGCAACTTGCGCGCATCTTTAGCATCCCAAAGCTTAACTACCGAATCCTTCGTGCCCGCTCCCAAAATCACACCATCGGGGTGGAAATTTGCGCACGTGATGGCAGAATCGGTGTCGTCGTTCACCAAGGTGATGCACGAGCTCGTGGTAAGGTCGTGAAATCCCCAAGTCTTGTCCGTTGAAGTGGACACAAAATAGCTGTTCGAGGGATGCACGCTGACGCTGGTTACATCACCAGTGTGATCACCGAACGTTGCAATCTCAGAGCCATCGGCACCCCAAAGCTTGACGACTTTGTCCGCGCCACACGACAACACGTTGTCGCCGACAAACTTGACGTCGAGAACCTTCTTGGAATGTCCGCTGAGCTGCTGAACGCGCTGCGAGCTTACTTTGTCAAAGATTGCCACAGTATGATCGTTACCCGCCGTGGCGATGACGTTATCGTCGCCCGCTTTGATCGCCACGGCGTTGATGCCTGCAGGCGACGTCTTGTGCACAGCTTGCGTCACCTTGGCTTCGTACGCCGAGATATCCCCCATCGTCGCCAATTCGCTCGAAATTTCGCGCTTCTTGCGTCCACTCGAAAGTTCCTTCTGCACGTCATTCATTTTCGCCACGACAGCCGCCGGAAGTCCCGCCTTGACCTTTTTCGATTCCGGTTCGGCGTCCCCCGCGGCGCTTCGCTTCGCCGACCCCTTCGCGTTCGCGAGCGCGTCTCTGGCATCATCTCTCTCCTTCATCAACCGTGCGATCACTCGACACGCGGCATCGTGTTGGTACAACGCATGACTCAACTCTTGCCTGGTCGTTTGTAATTCCTTCCGCAGCGTGTGCGTTTCTAGCATCAACGCGTCCCACTCGTTGTGAAACGCGCTCAACAACCCTGGCACCGACATCGTCGCCTCCGGTCGCGGGTTCACCCATTTCTGCGCCTTGAGTTCGATCAAATCGTCCACGCTCAGCGATTCTTTCGTCACCGGGCACTCGCCTCGTTCCTATCGTCGTAAATCGCGCGTTCCGGTCAGCATTCGCGCGTCACAATTCACGTCGCATCCGCGCCCCGTTCGCCGCGATCGCCCGCGCGCGTCCTCCCATCGCCCTCCCCTCGCCCTCGGTTCGCGCGCGCACCTCGATCGCCTTCACGATCAACGATCTCTCGTACAGCACGCCTCTCGGCGTCACCACCGGGCGCGCCGGCGCCGCCCCACTGATCGCGCAAAACATGCCCCGGCGTCGCGCACTCCCGCGCGCCGGCGGCGCGCGCGGACGGACGCGCGCCCGGACGGACGCGCGACGCGATCGATCGATCGCGCGTCGCGATCGACGCCTCGATGCGTCGATCGATCGATATTTTTCGGCGATCGATCGCGACGTCGATCGATCGATCGATCGATCGATGCGTCGATCGACGTCGCGATCGATCGCCGAAAAATACCACCGAGGGCGGACCCGCGACGCCGGACGACCACCGAGGGCGGACCCGAGATGGCGCTATGACGGATCCAAACACCACTAAAGCGGACCCAAACCACTTAAAGCGGACCCGAACGATCGATCGAACCTCGACGCGTCGATCGTCGTCGATCGCGATGATCGATCGACGTCGATCGCGACGCGCGCGATATCCGCGTCACTGCCGCGAGGCGCGCCCGCTGGCGCGTCCGCGCGATCGCGCGGTCGCGCGGTCGCGCGAGTGTCGGACGCGCGGCGCGAACGCGCGCGATCGGCGCGATCGAGGCGCGCGATCGACGACGATCGTCGATCGCGTCGCCCGATCGCGCGTCCGATGGCGGCGACGACGACGGCGGCGACGGGTAGGGGCGGAAGACGCGCGCGCGCGCGGGACGCGGCGCTGCCGCGATTGCGATTCATCGAGGAGGAGGACGCGCGAGCGGCGCGCGACGGCGCGGACGCGGACGACCGCGACGCGCGGGAAGAGAAAAAGAACGAGGTCGGTCGTGGGGAAGAAGAGGGCGAGGAGACGGGCGCGAGCGGCGAGAGGGAGGCGACGGGGGGGGGGGGGGGCGAGACCAAGGTGGTGATGGTCATCGTGCCGGAGTACGAGGCCGACGCGGCCGACGCGACGGAATCCGATCGCAAGAGAATGCGAAGCATACGGCGTCGGTTGGTTCAGACCCCCGAGCATCGAGAGAAGGAACGGCTGCGGTCGCAGAGGCGACGAGACGCGCTGACGCCGGCACAGAAGCGCGCCGCGGCGGATGCGAAAATCGCGCGTCGCAAACACCAGAGACTGGCGAAGGAGGCCGTCCAGGCGGCGAGGTTGCTGGCCGGACAGCGTAAAGGACACGCTACGCACTGACATAATTTTACTGGTTTTACTCACATTGAGAGTTACCGTTGACTCTGAGAGCTACGCGCGGTGGGGCTGGCGACATTTTCGAAAAATTTCGAATTTGCACCGCGTGATGGTTTTCTCTTTTACAACACGTCATCCGAGCAGGTTGGCGATACCGATCGTTAACAGAGTATATTACTATAGCTTTCTAGAGAATTGTAGAACGAAACGGAAACTGTACATCTAAGAGCCCGCTTGCGCCGTCCCGAAGCGCGCGAATCACATTGCCACTTGCATCAAAAGCTCGTTGCGCCGCGTCTTCAAACTATATAACGGCCCGAACGTGTTTATTCGGAACGCTTGATCGTCCACACACTTCAAACCATTCGCCTGTAACGCAGAAACGAGTTTAGATCGATAAAACTCGGCCACATCGGGCGTTGCGTTGCCTTCAAAAGTCATCGCGGCCAACAACTCGCCGCCGCCCGCCACCACTTTCACGTCGCTATCTTCATACGGCGCCGCGATACTTTCCTTGGCTCGTCGACCGAGCAACGCGAGTTCCATTGTTTTTCCACCCTCAAAGTATCTCGTCGTCAAAGGCTGCGTCGGTGGATACATCGCTCCCTCGACGTTCCCGCCCTCCAAGTACTCTAGCAGCGTAGTCAGCCCTCGCTCGCGATTCTCGTACGTGGTCGCCGCGACGTAATACGCCCCGTACACCCTCAGCTCGTACGGATCATCGCTTTTTGCGTTCACCACATCGTACGGCACGTCGTACTCCCCCCTCTTCGCGTCGTCCTCGCGTCGTCCAACACCGCGTCCTTCGTCATCGTCACCGCTCGCACCGACGCGTCGCCTCGCTCGCGCGCACGCCCTTCTCCGCGCGCGCGCCGAGCGCGACGCGCGCGCGCACCGAGCGTGCACCAGCATCGTCGCCGTCGCGCGCGCGCGCGAGTTCGCGCGCATCTGCGTCGGTTCTTCGCTCGGTCGCGACGCGCGTCGCGATGTGTCGGCGACACTCGCGCGCGCGCGTCGCGATGGCGTCGCCCGCGCGCTTCGCTTCGCCGCACCGCGCGAGTCGCGCTGGCGACGCTCAAACACCGAGCGCACGTCGCGCGCGCGCGAGCGAAACGCCCGCGAGGCGAAGACTCGCGCGCGTGGGCGCGGGCAAACGCGGCGGCGACGTCTACAAGGATGGCCGACAGCAAACGTACGACGCGCGCGATCGCGAGAGCGTGCTCTCGGCGCAAAATCTCCGACAAACGTACGATGGTGAGCGGTATCAATTCTTAAACGTCGACGTCGGACTGAGCGAAGGGCAAAAGGTGGCGATCGTCGGACCGAACGGGAGTGGGAAGTCAACCTTGCTGCAGGTTTTGGGAGGCCGAAAAGTCGGGCTGGAGGATGGGGAGGTGTGGCGCAGGAAAGGGCTGCGAGTGTGCTTTGTCGATCAAGAACCGGACTTTGATGCCGAACTCACGGTGATTGATGCGGTGTACGCGAGCGATACGCCGGTGATGCGAGCGTTGAGAAAATACGACGCGGTGATGGCGGCTGCCGCTCGAGGAACGCTCGACGAAGGGTTGATGTCGGCCGCGATCGCGGATATGGACGCGCTGGGGGCGTGGGATTTAGAAGAAAAGACGCAAGTTGCGTTGAAAAAGCTCGGGTGCGATTCGTTCATCGAGAATAAAATGGGCGAACTTTCGGGAGGGCAGCGAAAGCGCGTGGCGTTGGCGGCGGCGCTCGTGGAGACGCCGGATCTGTTAATTTTAGACGAGCCTACGAATCATTTATCCGTCGAGGGCGTGGAATGGTTGGAAGGTCAACTTCAAGATCCCAAACTCACGGTACTGTTGGTGAGTCACGACAGAATGTTCATCGATAACGTTTGTCCAGACATTATCGAGCTCGACGGAAGGGGAGGGTCATACAGACACCGCGGCGGCTACGCGACGTTTCTCGAGCAGCGTGCAGAGCGTTGGTCGACGGAAGCGCAACAGTTACAAGCGGCGAAGAACACTTTCAGAAGAGAACAAGAATGGATGCGTCGACAACCGAAGGCTCGATCGACCAAAGAGAAGGCTCGTATTGAACGCTTCTCTGACTTGACAAACAAAGTCAACTACAAAGGCACGAAAACGAAAACAATCGAGCTTGGAGAGGTGTCATCTTCTAGAATGGGCGATGTTATCGTCGAATTCGACGAGGCGCGTCTTTCATTCGGCAATAAGACGATATTGAATGGTTTCAGCTATGCATTCAATAAGGGTGAGAAAATCGGCCTCGTCGGGCCCAACGGTGCTGGCAAGACGACGCTCATCAAAACCATCTTAGGGCAAGTCCCCCTCGATGCGGGTTGGGTTTCAGTCGGCGAGACGGTGTCTTTCGGCTATTACAGCCAAGTCGTGAACTTTCGTGACCCGACGCAACGCGTTGTCGACTACGTGAAGGAAATTGAGGGTGAGGCAAAGGACCTGATTGGTGGTTTTGCCGGACAAAGATTGAGTGTTTACACCTTGCTCGAGCGATTCAACTTCACAGATGGTAAACAAGCAGTACAAATCGGAGCTTTGAGCGGTGGTGAGCAGAGAAGGCTTCAGATGCTCACTGTCTTGGCCCTCTGTCCAAACTTTCTGATCCTCGATGAGCCGACGAATGATTTAGACTTGGACACTATCGAAGCACTCGAGGATATGCTCTCGAATTTTGATGGCTGTGTCCTCATAGTGAGTCACGATAGACAATTCGTGAACAACTTGGCAGATCACATCTTCGTCTTTGATGGCGAAGGTGGGATTTCTGACTGGTCTGGATCCTACTCCGAACTGCGCGACTATGTGAAGAAGCAGGAACAAGACGCCGAGGACAAAAAGATCGGCAAAAAAGTTAAGACTATCGAATTTGCGAGCGAAGAGGATAAAGAAGCCGCGAAAGAGGAAGAGAAGCGCAAGCGCGAGCTATTGCGTGAAGCGCACAATGCGCCTGGCCTCATAGCGAAGATTGAGAAAGCGCTCGAAGTCTTGGACAAGGAGATCACTACCTTTGATTCCGAGCTCTTCAATGCTGGTGCAGACGTCTCCAAAGCTTTGGAAATCCAAAAGAAAAAAGACGCCAAGGTGGCCAAGCAAGAGCTTTATTACGCAGAGTGGGAACGTTTGGAAGGTGTCTTGGCTGAAGCCGAAGAGATGAACGCGGAACAAATTTGATGATTTGATGATACACTGTAATATTACACAAAGCATGCTATTCATTCTATTTATCTACTGTACGCTTTTCTACCTAGCCTCCGCATCCCGTACCTTGGGCGCGTTCTTGGGACCAAACGCCGCCTTGCCCGCGTAGTGCCTCGACGCATTGAACCACTCGAGCCTCTTCTGTTCGATCAGCTCTAACGGATCGATCGTCGGCGCGAAGTGTACGTAACGTATCATGCGCGCGCGCACGAACACGCGCTCGAGCTTAGTCTTGTGCCCCTCGGGCGTGACGCGGATTGCATTCGTGAGCGTGCAGTGCATGCCCTCATCGCACTGCTCGAGGTGACCCCTGAGCGCGACGTCATCGCGGCATTCGATCACGACCGTGGTCCCGACTAGAGCTTGGATGAAACACACCAGCGAGCGCTCGTTTCGCGGCGGTTTACCGGGCATGGCGTCCGCACGAGTGCGATTGTGACCACTGCGAGGTAGTCACCGCGGAGAAGTGAGGCGCGGCGCGCGGTTGATCGAGCTAGTGCGGGTAAATTCGACGATAATCAGCTGCAAAAATTCATTGTACGCATTGCACAGCTCTACGCGCCCAGCAGCGCTATCAAGACGATCTTTTTTGCGCCGACTTCTATTCGCACCTCGTCTTGTGTGGCGCCGCGTTTGATGTGAACGTAAACCAAACTGTTCAGCACGGAGGCGATGACGCTCGGTACGGCATCAAAGACAATCTCATCATTGCCGGTTCCATCACCTGCGACGAACGGATTCTCACAAAGCGCCACGGCGCTCAGGTTGGAGACTGATAACAAATTTGCTTTTGCGGAGCGAATAGCGACGCGCGACGCTCTTGAGTCGTAATCACCCGCGTCTATTCGAAAAGTTCCGATACTCACCCGATCGAGGTATTTTGCTGTAAAAACACTGCGGTTCACTCGAAGCCGCGGTTCGTTCGATACGGCACTCACGGTGATGTTCAACGTTGCCGGCTTTGATAGGTGTTCGCCGACAAAGCCCGAATATGAGATCTTCGTCGGCTTCATCTCCCAAGGTGGATATTCTGGACCCAAGAACGTATCTTGCGCATTGAAATACTCCGGCAACGGCACGATAACGACGTTTAAGCACCATCGACGCATTTGCTGATCGACTGAATAATATTTGCATGCGGGCTGAGCCCCGCACGCGTGTCCTACGATGCGCTCATAAATCGGTACGGTCGTTCCATTCTCAAAAAAAAATACCCCATGCTCCATAAATGTGTTCACTATGAAGCCCGTGTCTTCGGATTCGTGTCCAGTGTTCATGATCTGAAGCGTCGTGACAGCGACGCCTCCTTCGTCCATATGGATGTTGACGTCACACGCAAGCACGCCCTTGTGGACGTCAACCGCAATCTTGAACCGTGGTGACTGAGAGATACCGGCGATTTCAAATCTAAATGCATCGCGGTACACCATCGAATGTTCGTCTACACCGCTCGGAGCATTCGTCGCAAGGTAGCACAGCTCGTCCGCGGGCAGGCGCCGTACATTGCCCTGAGATCGCGGATATCCACACGAGTAAACCGTCCCGTAAAGTGGCCACTCTAGGATGATCAATTCAGAATCAACGTACAAATCGCAAGAACTCTCATTCTCATCACACAGCGCGTCGAGGCGATCGCTATCGAATTCAATTTGTGTCTCGACGTCAAACGTAGCTGAAATAGCCTCGCCTCGATTCACGTCAATATCGATAATTTCGCCCGACGTCTCGAGCGTAGCGTGAGGTAAACCGGCTGCATAAATGTTTTCGATGTCACTCGCGGTGAGCGCAAACGGGTAGAGCGCGACAGCGTATATCGTGCCCGACCACGCAATATCGGCGTTGGTCGCCCTTCCTCCGAGGACGATGCGCGCTCGCGCATATGGACGCGACAGCCTCCATACATCCCCCCGAGGCATTTGTAACTTTAACGCGGCGTTTACATATGTTTTCACCGCGGCATCGTCGACGATTACGACGACGTGCGTCTGATTCTCCTCATCCGCCTCGAGAGAGAACGACTTCGGCGTAAAGAAATCGTCGCCGCCCATTCGCGCGTCTCCATTCGCGTTGACCCACAGCGTCATCCATCGCCAGCCATCGTCGTCGTCGCGAACGCTGAATATCGGGATTAGCAGCTCCTCGACCGCTCGAAAATCGTTCCTCAACCACAACTCTGTCGTCGTCGCGTTTATCATCGCGCGCGCCAGCGCCTCGGCGTCCGCCGCGCTCGAGCGTTCCATCGCTTCAACCCGTCCCGCGGCCTCGCCCAGCGCCAGTCCTCGCGCATCGACAGCGCATCCATCACCGCCGTCACCGATCGCCGCGACGACGCGCGCGCCACCGCCGTCCCGATCGCTCGACGACGCTTCGTCGCGCAACCGTCCTTCGACGCCGCACGTCATCGCATCGGCGACGTACGCCCGCATCGCGCGCGCGCGCATCGTCACCGCGCTCGCGCTCGCGCGCGAAACAACATCGACGATCGTCAGCGCGCCGAGGGCGACGTTGACGACCGCGCGTCGCATGCGTCGCGCGTCGTTCTGAAGTCGAAACGAATACAAATCGTCACTCGTTGACCGCGCGCGCGGTGCGGTCGACGCGGCGCGCGATGCGGTTCGATCGCGCGGGACGCGACGGCGACGCGCGCGATGGGCGTCGCGCGTCGTCGTCGAGGGCGCCGTCGTCGAAGGCGTCGTTCACCGTGGTGATCCCAGCGCTAAACGAAGAGACGCGCGTGCGCGAAGCCATCGCGAGCGCGCGCGCGAACGCGAGCGCGCGCGTGATCGTCGTTGACGGCGGAAGCACCGATGCCACCGTGCGCGTGGCGCGGAAGCACGGGGCGAGCGTGGTGAGGAGCGAGCGAGGACGAGGGAGACAGATGAACGCGGGGGCGGCGGCGGCGGCGGCGACGGGGACGCGAGACGCGAGCGATGTGTTGGTGTTTCTGCACGCCGATAGCACGCTACCGACTGGGTACGGGGAGTTAATAACGCGCGCGTTGGCGAAACGCGTGACTGGACGATCGCGCGAGTGGGGGGCGTTCGAATTTAAGATGGGCGGCGAGCGAGAGGACGAAGGGTTCGCTCGAACGTGCACTCGGCGCGCAATCGAATTCGGGACGAATGCGCGGTGTAGACTGTTTGGAATGCCTTACGGTGATCAGGCTTTGGTTATGCGACGAGAAACGTTTGACAGCGTCGGAGGGTTCGATGAGCTACCGTTTATGGAGGACTACATCATGGCGCGAAAGTTGCGGCGACGCGGCGCGCCGGCGCTATTTAGCGCCCCCGTGACGACGAGCGGCAGGCGATGGGACGAGCGAGGATTCAGTAAAGTGACTCTGATGAATCAAGTAATTATATTAGGTTATCACATCGGCGTGCCCATGGAAAAGCTCGCGGAATGGTACAAGAAAACGTAAACAAAGACGACGAAATCGTTACATCATCGGGGCTGTAAATTTTTTTCTAGATTATTTCCCTTCGACATCAGTCTTAATCGTCTTCATCTTCGCTGTCTTCCAATTCTGCGAGTTGCTTTCGTAGCGCCTCCTCTTCGGCCGTCAAAGAGGTCTTCACCGCCTCGAATTTGGCCGGATCACGCGCCTTGGTCGCCGCCGCAACGATGTGGTCCGCGGGAGCGCCCACCACCGACATGTTGGCCTGCGCTTGCGCCGCCGCCGCCCCTGGTCCTTGCGTGAACGCCTGCAATTCACGAATATCCACCCTGCCCTCTTCAATCTTGAACTCATGCGGGGAAAACGTCGAGATGTCCGCCCATTCGTACGACTCGTTCGGGGTATTGATTTCGTACGTCAAGCAATGCTGCTTCGTCTCGGTGTTATAATCCGTGATGATGCAATCAAACCACCCCCCCTCGCTCGGCCAGAATCTCTTCACCTTCTTACAGATGAGCTCATTCACCCCCATCGCTTCCAACTGCGCGGGCGTGATCTTCGGCGCTCTCGTCGCCGAGTGCTGCGGCTTTCGCCTCGGCGCCGCGTGCGCCCTCGGCGGCGCCGCCGGCGCCATCGCCGCCGCCATCGCCGTCGCCTCCGTTCGCTGTCGCTTCGCCTCCTGCGTATCCTTATAATCCGTCAGCCCTTGTCGCAATTTAGCGACGCGTTCGTCCGTTTCGACCTGGTCCCTCATCTTCAAGTGCTCCTCGCTCGAGACGTTTAATTCCACCCTGAGCCGTCCTAAAAACTCCTCGCGCTCCCACGTCAGCCCCGTCACCGCCATCGCTTTCAGGATCGCGCCGTACGCGTCCGTCTCCAGCTTTCGCACGCTGTTCGAGATCGACATCGCTCGCGCGAATCGTCGCGCGCGCGTCGATCTGGCGCCTCGCGATCCGCGCGGCATTCGCGCGCCGCGGGCGCGTCGTCTTTCGTGCATCGCCTGGGCATTCAGTGCGAAACGATTTATCGCGAATCTTCGTCGGTCGAGAATACCGTACGATCCGATGCGCGCGCCGATGTGAGATCGACCGTCCGCAGAGATTCGGACATTCGGACATGACAAGACTCGACGACACACGACCCTCGACGCGCCGGCGGACGGGCGCGTCGCGCGTCGATCGCGACCTCGTCGGCCTCTAACCTCGACGCGCGAACGCGAGCATGGTGCGCGGCGAACGCGAAGCGACCGCGCGTGACGCGCGCATTCGCACTCGTCACCGCGCGCGCGCGTCGTCGATCGGCGATGCGCGCGCGGTGCGCGCGACGGTGCACGCGATTCGCGCGATGCGTGACCCTAACGCGCGGCGCGTCGATGCGTCGATGGGAGGGCGATGTCGGCGCGGTCGCGGCGCGAGAGGGAGGGAGATCGAGGGCGATCGGTGGATGGATATGTTTGCGACGAACGATGACTGACGGAGGACGCTTTCGCGCGCGCGACGTGCAGCCTTCCACCGTTCCCGAATCCGTGCTGAAGAAGCGCAAACGCGACGAGCAGTGGGCGTCGCAAAAGGCGGCGGCCGCGGCCGAAGCGAAGAAGGCGGGCGAGAAGAAGCGCGAGGAAATTTTCAAGCGCGCGGAGAAGTATGTCAAGGAGTACCGCGACCAGGTGCGTGATGCGAGCGAGCGATGTGACTGGGCGCGATGGGATTGTTTTAGGGTTCGTCGGGACGTCGCGGGACGTCGCGCGCGTCGCGCGGCGGCCTTGGGATGAGCGCGACGCGTGTTGGATGCGCGCTTGCGATTGATAGGCGGAGGCGACATTACGATGCGTCGCGTTGCGCTCGCGAACGCTCGATTGGACGCGATGACTAACGACGACGACGATGCGTCTGTTCGCGCGCGCAGGAAGCCGACCTCGTGCGTCTCAAGCGCGAGGCGCGCGCCAAGGGTGGTTTCTACGTCGAACCCGAGGAAAAGCTCATGTTTGTCATGCGCTTGCGCGGTTTGAATGACATTCACCCGAAGACGAAGAAGATTCTCCAGCTCCTTCGCTTGCGTCAAATCCACAACGGGATTTTCATGAAGGTGAACAAGGCGACGCTCAACCAGCTTCGCAAGGTGGAGCCGTACATCATGTTTGGTTACCCGAACTTGAAGACGGTTAGAGAGCTCATCTACAAGCGTGGTTACGGTAAGGTGAACAAGCAGCGCATTCCGCTCACGGATAACGCCGTGGTTGAGCAAGCCCTCGGCGACAAGGGGATCATTTGCGTCGAAGACTTGATTCACGAAATTTACACCGTCGGTCCGCACTTCAAGGAGTGCGCCAACTTTTTGTGGCCGTTCAAGCTCTCCGCCCCGAACGGCGGGATGACTGTGAAGAAGCAACACTTCATCGAAGGTGGCATGGCTGGTAACCGCGAAGATAAGATCAACGCGCTCATCCGCCGCATGAACTAAAAGCGATGCGTCGCATCGGAGCTTTTGCAAGTTGAGGAGGAGAGAGAGGAGAGATTTGGAATTTGGTGGCCCAGCTAGTGGGATTCTTATGTGTAATAACGAATACACGTTCGTAAAATCATCTTCGCTCGATCCGAGCGCCCGCGCGTCGTGTTACTCTCGCGCGTCTCGCGCGTCGGTCCCGCTCGCTCGCGTTCGGCTCGCCCGCTCGCGCGCCGTCCCGCACTGCGCGTCTCGCTCGCGTCTCCCGCGCGATCGCGCGCGATGGTGCGTGAAAAAAGTCCACCCACTACTCCAGAGCGCGCGTCTCGACCGACGCACGTGCCGCAATCGCCCACGCCGCGCGTGATTGTCCCCGCGGGCGACGACGGCGTCCCGCGCGAGGCCTCGGTGATGACGCCCGGCGAACGGCACGCGCCGCCCGGAACGGTGACGCGCGAGCGCGACGATCATAAACACGCACTCACGATGCAATACTTGGAGGATCAAGCGGTGGTGGACGACGATGGGTACGTGCCGCCGAGCGAGACGGCGAGCGACGAGGACGAGCGGGACGCGCGCGAGCGAGCGCTGACGAGAGCGTTGGATTACGACGACGCACTGAGTCGTGGTGAGGGTGATGGGGCCGAGGATTACATGCGATTGGCTGGTATGGTTCGCGCGGGGGAGTGCGTGGAGGCGATCACGCGGCGGAAGATGGGAGGATTGACGACGCTGCGGTGGCAACGCGTCGGGCCGCAGGGCGGCGTGGAGTTGATCGAAAACGCTCGAGGCGAACGATATGTGTGTCAAGACGTTGACGTGGGGTGTATTTTGCGAGCGGTAAGATATAGCGACGGAAATTTCGACATCGCTTCGACGCGCACGCCCGTGGTGGCGATGTTGGCGGACAAACAGCAATCAGAGGGGAAGCGAAAGGAAATCGTTTTGCCCGAGGTACCGCTTGGGCCGATGAGCGAAGCGCACGCATTGTTTCTTCGAGGGAAAGCTTTGGAGGCGGAATCTTACGACGTAGATGTTGACGAAGAAACGAGTGATGAGAAGGCGAAAGAGGCGCTAAAGTGCTACGTTTTAGCTGCGAAGGATCGATACGTTCCCGCGTATTCGAGCATTGGCAAGATTTACGAGCTCGGTATCGGTGTGAAATGTGATTATGATCAAGCTCGTGGATGGTACAAAGAGGGTGTGAAAGAAGGGTGTCCGATATGCAATAATAATCTAGGATCGCTCGAGTACTTGGAGCTAGGGATCGGGGCGGATAGAGAAAATGCGGCTGAATACTTCAAAGTAGCCGCGGCGAAGGGAAACGCTGCGGCCATGAACAACCTCGCTGTGTGCTACGAAGAGGGCGTCGGTGTGCCGGCCAGTTTCAACGAGGCGAGGAATTACTATGAGCAAGCCGTGAGAGGTGGAGTCATGAGCGCGTTCACCGCGTTAGGGTATGCGGAAATCGTAAACGGAGACTTGGACGACGCGCTCGACGCGTTTCACGCCAGCCTTGAAAGTGGGAACCCGGATGCGGCCGAGGGAGTTGCATTATTATCAACGCTTCAGATTTCGTCGCAAGCAGCACCAAGTCCGATGGAACAAAATATCAAGCACGCGTCCGCAGAGCTCTTGAAGATGGAGATTGACCAGTATGCGAATCTCTCGATGAAATTGTATGATGTCATCATGAAGAGCAACTCCGAGGTACTCAAGCTCCAGGCGCGTCGCATAACGCAAGATATCTTTGGCTGAAGTTATTCTAGTATGTAATTTATTCTACTGTACACGCTATGCCGTCTTAAAAGTGGAGAGAAACGTTCGACCGGCAGCCAACTCTCGTCGACGCCGAATATAACTCCAGTTGAGTTCGGCGCCGAGGAGAGCCACCACGCGTGGTAAAGCTTTTTCGGCAGCATCAACATCTAAAAACGCAAGACGTGTGCGACGAGCGAGGAAATCAATCGCAGTTTGACAATATTCCGCTCGAGCAGCATACACGACTTCCGCTTCAATGACGGGATGGTTTGGCACGAGACGCTTTGACAGGTGCGAATAAGCCGCGAGATCCGCTACAACGAGAGCTCTGTCGCCATATGAATGAGCGAGATGCTTGGCGACGGATTCATCTGGCGTACCTCCAAAGCTGCTACCACCCCTCTGAGCGACTTGGACAAACAAGTCGTTTGTGTAACCATGCGCGCCGACGACGCCCAGAGCATGAGTTCGGCACTTGCCAGCTTCTCCCGATAACCCTCCGGTTTCGATGGCCTTATCGACTGCTTCTTCAGCCATTCGTCTGTAAGTCGTCCATTTACCTCCAGTGACGGTCACCATTCCATCCTTCTCGACGGCAATCACGTGATCTCTGGACATGTTTTCTGTATTCTTTGCCCCCGGATCTGCCGCGAGTGGACGAATACCACTCCACGCGCTCAAAATATCGGAACGACGCGTCTCAACTTTCAGATAAGGTGCGATTGACTCTAAAATGAAATCAACTTCGTCCTTCGTGGCCGATGGCGTCATCGTTACGTCGCACTTGGTATCTGTGGTACCTGCAATGCACGCACCCAGCCACGGGAGTACGAAGACGACACGTCCGTCTTTTGTCTTTGGAATGATGAGACCGAGGTCGCTCGGGCAGTAGTACGCTGGAAGCGTCAAGTGCGCACCAGCGGCAGGCATCATGATTTCTTCTGCTTTGTCGTCTGACAGTTTACGAAGCTCGTCCGTGAAAGGTCCGCTTGCGTTGATCACCGTCTTGGCGTAAATGTCGTATTCACTCCCAGTCAGCATATCGCGAGCTCGCACGCCGGAGATTCGATCGCCATCCTTGTGAAACTTCACAACTCTCGTGTAATTCACGACGGCAGCGCCTGCATGCGCTGCCGTACACGCTAAAGCGACGTTTAATCTAGCGTCGTCAAACTGCCCGTCATAGTACACAATCGCCCCTTTCATCGACTTTTCTCCGATATCTGTGCGCATTTGCGTCAATTGTGGGAACTGGGACTTCATGGACCCTGCTCTCGCGAAACTCGACATCGTCAAACCTTGCGATCCGGCGACTAAATCGTACGCCTTCATTCCCGCCCAGTAATACGGCACCTCCCACCACTCGTAACACGGCGTTGCTATGGGCAACGCTCGCGTCAAGTGCGGCGCGTTATTTAACAACGTTTTCCTCTCTTGCAACGCCTCAAAAACAAGCTTCAACTGTCCTGGATCGAGCTGAAACACCGCCTTCTCGAGGTATCGCACGCCGCCGTGCACCAGCTTCGTGCTTCGGCCGCTCGTCCCGGCGCCAAAGTCCTCGCCCTCGACCAGCGTCACGCTCAGCCCTCTCGTCGCCGCATCTACCGCGCATCCCGCGCCCGTGGCACCACCACCAATGACGAGCACGTCACACGGCTCTTGCGCTCGCTTCAGCGCGCGCACAGTGGCGCTTCGTGACGGTAACGGCGTGCTCGACTCGCTCCAAGGATCTTTCGGAAGTTGGCCGTCGTTTGAGCTCACAAAGCCGTGAACAGCGAGCGCCGTGGCCGTGGCCGTGGCGGTAAGACCAGTAGCCGTTCGCACGGCGCGACGGAACGACATCGAGGCGTGGTCTGAGGCCGAGTCGGGTCCGATGTGTGACGTCACACGGCTGTTTTTAAAGCGTTGGCGAGAGAATCGATTAAACTTTGCAGCTTCAGAAGTGCGGCAAATGCCGCGATGCCGCGATGGTACGCGATTTTCGGAAGTGGAAATAATGCTCTAATCGTTTTACACGGTACTGTCTCTGGTCACGGGCCTTTTTTTAACGCGGCGAATCGCCCGGCGAGGTCGTCCGCGTCAGCGGTTGGCGGTCCGCGCTGCTCTTCGGGAGCGGAAGGTTTTGGGTAAGCCTTGGGCTTGGCCGGGTCGCTCGCGTCGCTCGATTCGAGCTCAACTTTCTTGTCACTGATCGGTTGACCCACGCCCGGAGGTGGGCCTGAGGGCGCGCTGGGCTTCGCAGTGGCGTCTTCAACCGTCAAGTCTGGCATCGCGAGCACTTCGTCGATGACGGCTTCGACGTCGGCGTCGCTCAATTCTTTCGTCGCATCATCGCTCGGCGCATGCAGTGATGCGCTCGCTACTATCGCTGCCGCCGCTTCTGCGCGTTGCGCCGCCGCTTCAGCCGCCGCTGCCGCCCGCGCCGCGCTCGCGTACGCCGCGTTCGATTCCGAAGCGGGCATCGCTACCTCTTCCCCGATCGCGATCGGCGTCTCCATCACGACGCCATTTTTCGCCGCAATCGCCTCTAATCGCCTCTGCACCGTATTATCGTCCACGGTCTTCACCTTCAGGCTCTCCAGCACCGTCGCATTCGCTCCGCACGCACTCGCCGTGCCTTCGCCTTCGCACGCCGCGACGTATTCACGTCCGTACTTGCGTCCAAACTGCTTCTTTAGTGTCTCCAACTCCGGAACCTCCGTCCCCGCGCGTTTTGCGGCGTAAATAACCGTCGCGATCGCTTCGCGCAGTTCTTCCGGCACCGCTTTCGACGCGCTCACCGCCGGCAGACGCGCGAGCAGCGTCTCCAGCGTCAATTCCAGAATCTCATATCCCTTCAGCGTCGCATCCTCTCGGCACACCGTCTCGCATCGGATGCGCGCCGCGTCGTACCCGAACCCTCGACTCTGTTTCAGCATCTCTCCCACCTCGGTCTCGATCGCGCGTCGCGCGCTCTCGCGTTTATTACGAAGCAGTTTCAAGCGCCCGAGCGCCAATCGCAGGGCCGTTTTCGTCTTTGACGCGTCGTACCCGACGCGCAAGACGTCCTTGAGCGCGTCGAACACGCCGTGCATGGTCGCTCGGCGCGCGCGCGGCGTTCGCGACGATGACGGGCGAAGGGCGATCGGCGACGAGCGACTCGAAGTGCGGCGCGACTCTGGATGAAACCAGCCAGGTGGTGGTTGACTAATATTTTACAACGCGAACCACTTCGCGTCTAAAACAGCGCCCTGAGCGCGTCCGCCTCCGCGCGCATCTCTTCCGCGCTCCTCGGTGGACGGTCGTCGTCCAAAGCCTTGCTCCCGTCCGCGTTCCATCGCTCCAAATCGTCGTACACGTCGTCGTTTCTGGCAAAGTCGCCGACGCGACGCGGAAGCACGTGCACGTGCACGTGTGGCACCGTTTGTCCAGCCAACGGGCCGTCTTGAATCGCTAAAGTAGAGCTCGAGGTGTCGTGTTCGCGCTCGAGCGCGCGCTGAATCACCGCGACGGTTCGCCACAGGTCCGATATCTCTTCGTCGCTCAGGTCGGTAAACTTTGGCGTCGAGCGCCGCGGGCACACGAGGACGTGCCCGGGAACGACGGGCTTCAGGTTCACCAGCGCGAACGTCTGAGAGGTTTCGTAGAAGACCTGCGCGCCGGGGATCGCGATCGGGCCGAAGGAGACGCCGTCGCCGTGGGCGCGGGCGTCGGAGGACATGTCGCTTCGCGTCGTCGCGGCGACGATTCGACGCGCGCTGGCGCGGTGAAGGCGCGCGACGACGACGGCGTTTCGCGCCGCGAGCGATCTCGCGAGCATCCGCGATGCGGCGCGCAGTGTGGCGGCGGCGGCGCGCGCGCCGAACTCGACTCGGCGCTCGCGCTCGCGCGGAACGCGGACGCGGACGCAGACGCGAGACGATGGTCGCGCCGAGGCGACGACTGATGTGGCAAAACATATACATCGATCACAAACAATCATTTACGGCGATCGCATCGACGAGCGCGGGCTATTTGAGAGAAGCGCGCGAGCGGCGTTGATTTTGGAATCGCGCCACCGCTCGGCGCGGAGGATTCGAGTCGCTCAACGCTCAAACTGTTGCTCGAGCGCGGAAACACTCGGTCCGTTGTAGTTTGCGAACTCATTGTTCGCTTCTTCGAAGCCGGCCAAACCCTTCGTCGCGAACGCCACCGCTCCGAGCACACCGACCGCGACGATGACGCCGCCGATACCGCCCAAACCTTGCTTGGCGTACTTGTCGCTCGTCGGCGATTCCGTGTACAACTGGCGCGGCTCAATCGCAAAGATGTTACCACTACCCGTGTTATCGCTCTCAATATAACCAGTCGTGCGATCGACGTTCGGTCCCTTGCCCGCGTGCACGCGAACCGCGCGCGTCTTGCGAACCGTCGTCCTGCGAGCGAAACAAACCATATCCGCGTCAGTCGCCCCTCTCGCGTCTCCATCGCCTCCCGCGCGCCGTTCGAACGTCCACGCGCGGCGACGGCGCGACCGCGCGATCTTCTTCGTCGCTCGCGCGTTCGCGCGCGTTCGCGCGCGTCCTCTGCGTCGCGCGCGCGCGCGCGCGGCTCGACGGTGACGTCGTCCGCGTCGTCGTCGTCCCGCGCGCGTCCCGCCCGCGTCGTCCATCGCGCGACGCCGCGCGACGAGCCGCGTTCGAGCGCGCGTTTTGTTTCATCGCGACGCACCTCTGCGCGACGCACGGGCGCGCGATGGTGTTCGTGGTGGCGATCATTAGAGAATTGCGTGGACGTGTGTGGAGGGCACTGGGTTTGTCGCTGACGAGGCGCCTTACAAGTAGTCCATCGACGACGGTTTCGGGGCCTCGGACTCGCGCGGCTGAGGAAGCGCAGCGCGCGCGGGAGCGTGGTTGACGCTGGCGTCGTCTTCGTCGCGCGATGCGGAGACGGTCTCGTACTCCACGGATTCGAGCGACGCGGGCTCGACGCGCGGCTCGCGCTCCGGGAGCTCGGCGAGCGCGGCCTGAAGCTCGATCTGAGAAGCCTTGAGATCGGCGATGGCCTTGGACAAGACGTCGAACTGCTTGGAGCTCACGGTGTGGAGTCCACTCATGGTGGATTGTCCCTCCGCGAGCTCGCCCTCGAGGAGTTCGATGCGTTGCGCCACGGCGGCTAAGATTTGCGCGTTTTCCTTGGACTCGGCTTGCACTTTTCGTAGTGGTGGCGACAGCTCCCGTCTCGTCAACCGCACGCGCGTGCCCAAACGCGAAACATCTCGCGCCGTGCGCCTCGAGACTTCCATGACGCTGTCGTTCGCCTGTTCCAAAAACGCCAGCCTCGCCTTCACCGAGCTGGGCACGCCCTGCAGCCGTCCCTCCGTTGACTCCTCCCGCGCTCGACTCAACCTTCGCAAAATCGTCCCCGCCACCACGGCCACGTACAGTGGCAAGTCACCCCAAACGCTCGTCACCGCTCTCGGGGGTAAATGCTCGACGTATCCCGCCGCCTGCGCCACTTTAGCCGTCTTATGTTCCACGTACGCCGCGCGCGCCTTCACGCCCACCGCCGCCGTCAACGCGAATATTTCCGCCCCGTCCAAGAACGCATCTCGCATCGCCGCGTCGTCCTCGTCCATCGCGCGTTCCGCCCGACTCTTCGCCCGCTCTCTCGCGCTTCGCCGCCCGCTCGCGCGGTCTCGATCGGAGTACCCGTCGCCGCCCGGCTCGTCGTCGTCCCCGTCCCCGTCCCCGTCCCTCGCTCGCGTCCCTCTCCCTCGCGTCCGTCGCCCCGTCCTCGCGCGTCCGCGTCGATCGTTCGCGAGTGCGCTCAACCGTCCCATCGCGCCGTCGCATCGCGCGCGCGACGTGGACGCGCGATTCACCGACGCGTTCGCCGCGCGCGCCGTAACGGCTCTGCTTCCGATCGTCATCGCGCTCGCGCTCGCGCTCGCGCGCGCCGACGCCCTCGCGAGACGCGCGGTCGCGACGCACCGCGCCCTCTCTCGCCGCGCACCGCTCGCGCGTCCGCGCGAGTCGCGGCGTCGACGCGCGCGCGGCGTCGCGCGGCGTGCAGTGCCGGTCGCGTCACATCGCGACCGCGGCCGGCGTCGCGACTCGCGCGCGATGCCCGCCGCGGCGACGCGCGGCGAGGACGACAGCGCGACGTTCGACGTGCGCGTCCTGGGCGACGGCGCGCGCGGCGACGGCGTCGTCGCGCGGGTCGACGTCTCCGCGCGCGGGTTGCGCATCGATCGATTAATCGACGACGACGACGGCGCGCGCGGACGCGCGGGCGCGCGAACGCGACGAGCGATGCTGGGGAAGTTTCCGCTGTCGAGCGTCGCGCGCGCGCGGACGCGAGGCGCGGACGTGGAGCTCGGGGTGGTGGTGGTGGGGGAGACGAAGGCGATGCGGTTGCGGGCGAGAGACGCGCGCGAGGCGGAGGCGCTCGTGGAGGCGATGTGCGCGCGGGGGGGGGAAGGTCTGCGCGCACGATTGGATCGTGATGCCAGGATGACGCCGACGGCGTCGACGTCGGGGTCGTCGAGCGCGTTGGTCAGGGATCTTCGTGAGGAGAATCTGTTGCTTTCGGACGCGTTGCGCGAGGCGGAGGCGGAATTAGAGGCGGCGAGAGCGCGCGAGGGGGCGGCAAAAAGCGGCCGAACAACAGAGGAGGGATATTTCGATAACTCAACGGTGTCTTACGAGATCAAGGTGCGGAATCTGACGAAGAATTTGGAGTTTCAGCAAGAACGCGCGGCGCAGCTTCGGTCCGATTACGATGAGCAGAGACTCAAGCTCGAACGCTATCGTTCGCTCGAGGAAGTCATGGGTCGAGAAAACGAAGCTCTGCGCAAAGATTTACAAATTGCAAGCGAAGAACGTGATAAGGCGATGCGAAGAGCCGAGACTTCGGAGATCATGGCGGCACACGCTAAGAATGAAGTCTCCGCGTTGGGAAGCGGCGAGGTGTCCGAGTCGGCGTTAGTACAAGAAAACCTCGAGCTCAGACGTGAGATTGCGGTGATAAATTCCGCGAAATCTACCGCAGATGAACATTTAAGGTTGACGCTGGCGCACTTGCGCGCGGCGAGGGACGAAAACGTGCGGTTGACGGAGACGCTTTTGAAGAAAACGGAAGAGAGCTTTGCAAAGGAGGCGCGTAACGCTGAACTGGAGCAAATGATCGATGGCGTCACCTTGCGGGAACACACGAGCTCGAAAGAGCTCGCCATCGCACTTCAAGAGCGCACAGATGCGATCAATCGGGCGAAAATCTTCGAAAAAGATGTCAAGCGGTTGAGCGGTGAAGTTGAGCGCTTGGTGGCAAAAATTGGCGATGCCGAACGAGCGGCGGCGCGTGAAAAAGAAGAGATTCGCTTCGAGTGCGCCGAACAAGTACAAGATCACGCGATGCAAGTGTCAAAACACACTGCGTCTGCGCGCGATGCCGCGGTTGAGGCGCAAAAACAAGCGACGATCGCGAATTCTGCTTTGATGGCGAAGCAAGAGCTCGAGTTCGAGCTTCACGAGGAACGGCGTCGACGCATCGATCTCGAGCGTCAAATCGCGCAAATCGAAGCGGCAAAACAAACCATCGCCGATTTTACCGCCGATGCCGAAGCCTCGGTGCTGCGCTCGATTCAAGCCCAGCGCGAAGCCAACGTGGAGGTGCAGCGTCTGAGAATAGAAAAGCACGACTTGCGAGGTCGTCTCGCGGCGACGCCCTCGCCTTCGAGCGCCGACGAGGCCTGGCGCACCCAACTCGGCGCCACGATTGACTTCCATCGAACGCTTCGTGGTAGTCCAACGTCGACACCGACGACGCAAACCCGCGCAAGTTGGTCTCGCGTCACCGATCTCGGCTCTGGCGCCGCGTTCGCGAGCAAGGCGACGCCGTCGTCGGCGCAGCAGCGTCTCGACGAGATCAAATCCGAAATCGCTCTCATTAAGCGCCGTCAAACCCCGGTCAAGACCTCGCTCGAGACAAAATTCAATCTCGAAAACGGTCCGCGCGTGTCCACTGCTCCTAGAGACGTGTACGACGACGACCGCGTCGCCGACTCGACGCCGTAGGCTGTAATCTCAAAAAAGTCACTCGACGTCACAACTCCGCACCATGCTCGCCCGTGCGTCGCCGGTCGCGCCGTCGACGCTCCGCGCGAAGACGCGCAAACAGACGTTCTCGACGACTTCCGCGCGCGTCGCGCGCCGTTTCGACAGCATCATCGACGAAACGCTCGCAGAAATGGCGACGGATGACGAGTTTCAGACAGCCAAGACGCGGCTGGAAACGCTCGGACAAAAAGCGCTGACGAAGGAAGAGCGCGCGCGACGACGACGGGCGCTGGACACGATCGGGGTGCCGTCGTTCGAGTCGTATCTCGAGACGCGAGGGGGGAAGGCGCTGATTCGCGAGCCGACGACGATTTTACAAGTAAACATTGGGTTGTATTGTAACCAGGCGTGCGCGCACTGTCACGTGGAATCGTCGCCGTTGCGCACGACGGAGGTGATGGATGCGGCGACGGCGCAAGCCGTGGTGCGCGTGCTGAAAAATTCTTCGAACGTGAAGACGTTGGATCTCACTGGCGGGGCGCCCGAGTTGCACGAGCAGTTTAGATTTCTCGTTCGCGAGGCGAGGGCGCTCGGCGTCGACGTCATCGACAGGTGCAACTTGACGGTGCTGTACGAGGAGGGGCAGGAGGATTTGCCACAGTTTTTGGCAGAAAATAAGGTCAAAGTAGTCGCTTCGTTACCATGTTACAGCGAGGCGAACACGGACGCGCAGCGAGGAAAAGGGGTGTTCGAAAGATCCATCGCGGCGTTGCGCGACTTGAACGCCGTCGGATACGGGGTCGAAGGCTCGGGGCTCGAGCTCGATCTCATGTATAATCCTGGAGGAGCATTCTTGCCACCGGCGCAAGAAAACCTAGAGGTGGCGTACCGCAGCGAGTTGAGAGATACTTGGGGCGTGGAATTCTCGCGATTGTTCACGTTGACGAACATGCCCATCAAGCGCTTTGCCGATTATTTGCATCGCGAGGGCAAGACGAGCGAGTACATGAGTTTACTCGTCGAAAATTTCAACGTTGCGGCTTCGGTGGGGGTAATGTGCCGTGATCTGATCAGCGTGTCTTGGGATGGAACGCTGTACGACTGCGACTTCAACCAACAACTCGACATGCCGGTGCGCGATGAGAAGAAGACAATTTTCGATCTCGACTCGTGCGACGACTTGGTCGGCTCGCGCATCGTCGCGGACAACCATTGTTTCGGCTGCACCGCGGGCTCGGGGTCTTCGTGTTCGGGGGCGACGATTTGATTTCATCTGTTCGCTTGCTTGTAGTGTATATCGTATTAAAAACAACTAACCTCCACCAGAACTACTTCTTACTCTTCTTTCCTTTGCTCGCCGTCTCGACGACGACTTCCTTGTGCGACGCCCACGAGAGGTACGTGTTCCATAACAGCGCCACGACGTTAGCGGCAGCGACTTGCAAGTTCAGCGGAACGAAACGGAAATTCAAGAACTGGAAAGGGATCCAGATGTTCCAGTTCGCCATCACCGTCGGCGCAAAATCTTGCTTGAGCTTGGGAACGATTTCGCTCGCCTTGCCTTCGATCGTGAACAGCGAGCTCAAAAACACGCACAAAAACGCCGGCGCGAACAAACCTTGATCTAAAACCAAGCTGATGAACGCCTTGGCGCTGCCTTGCGCGGTGACAATCTTCCCGAGCGTGCCGTACCAAAAGTGCAGCGCGGGTCCAACCAACGCGCCGCCGAGAAACGTAAACACGCCCGCCCGACGCCAATCGATCCCCTTCTTCGCGGCGTCATCGAACGAAAACTGCGCAAACAAATCACCCAACGCATTCAGCACCCCACTCGTCGCGCACTTCGTCGCCAACGGATTCTTTTCGAGCGCGTTGAGATACGCCGCCCACAACGTTTGAACGCCGCCCGCCGCGCCGTCGCCACCGCCGTTGCCACCGCCGCCGCCGCCGCCGCCGCCGCCGCCGCCGCCGCCGTTCCCACCGCCCACGCTCGCGGACTTCCCTCGCGCCGCGCCTCGGCGCGTCGCCCCGACGCCGAAGCGCACCGTCATCGCCTTCCCCGCGCCCGCGCGTCCGCGTCCGAACGCCGCCGCCGCGACGCATCGCGGCGTCGGGGTCGCGGCCCGCGCGGCCCGCGCGCGCGCCATCGACGCGTACGCCATCCCTCCGCGCGTCGCGCGCAGCATGTCGCGCGTCTCGCTCTCGCGCCAGCGTCACGCGTCGTCGCGAACGTTTCAAATTTCAGTCGCAGGCGTGCGCAGGCTGGACAAAACGCATTCGCGAGTTTTGAACGCATAGCTCTAAATCACGGTAAATGCGCAGAAAACTCGACGAGAATGGGTATGAAAAGGGTTTAAGAAATCGGCGTGCGCAGGCTGGACAAAACGCATTCGCGAGTTTTGAACGCATAGCTCTAAATCACGGTAAATGCGCAGAAAACTCGACGAGAATGGGTATGAAAAGGGTTTAAGAAATCGGCGCGCGCAGGCTGGACAAAACGCATTCGCGAGTTTTGAACGCATAGCTCTAAATCACGGTAAATGCGCAGAAAACTCGACGAGAATAGTGTTCAGCATTCGGCCACTGGTCGCCGGTCGACTGCCTGCCTGGGTGCCGGCACTGCGACGCGCGCGATGGGTGGGCCGTACTCGGGGACGAGCTCGCTCGCCGCGTTCCTGCGCGTCGGCGCGGTGACCGCGGGATTGACGTACGGGATCGTCGTCAACGGATTCACCGGGCTGTTCGGGCGGTCGTCGGCGAAGAAGTGAGCGAGCGCGGAGGACGGGGCGATTGATGGGTGATCGAGCGGTGAGGCGAGAGGCGACGCGCGCGGTGACGAAGAGCGAGATTTGATTGTGATATATACGAAGTAGTAGATCTAAGACGCGCGCGACGCGGCGACGACGCGCGCGACGCGCGGCGCGCGCGAGCGCGACGCGCTCACTGCGCGAGATCGCGAAGACAGGCGACCCAGCGGTCGAGGGCGACGACGCGACGGCCGTCGCCGACGTCCATGGAATCGCCGAGATCGTCTTTGCCGTGACGCGCCATCTCGAGAAGCATGAATAATCGCTTAATCGGCACGCGGTCGCCCGTGAGGGCTTGGAGCGCTTGACACGCCCGCGGAAGATCGACGGCGTCAAAGGCGCCGAGCTCGGCGAGCACGGCGGAGGTTTCGCTAGGGCTCAACTCGGGAACGTGTAAGGAGACGTTGAAGGCGGCGTTGAGACCCATGTCCTCGAAAACGAGTGGTAACGACGTCGTACCGATCACCAACAGCTTTCGTCCGGGTGGGGGTTGACGTTTGAGCAACACCAAGAGCGCCTGCAAGACGACGTTGCTAAAGCGCGGGCCGATGGCGACGTACTCGAGCAAGCGCTCGATGTCGTCCAATACGATCAACGAGACCGGCGACTTGTAGGCATCATCGAACAATTTTGCGAGAGCTTGACACTTCGCCGCTTCGGAGGCACCGACGAAACCGTCTGAGGTCAAGAGCTTGGTGAACGGGAACTGCGACTTGATCGCGAGCGCGGCTGCGAGCGCCGTTTTTCCACTCCCGGCGCCACCTTCGAGCAAGCACGTCAGCATGGGAGTCTTCTCCGACACCCTGACTTGCTCGATGAGTGACTCCATGGTCGAGACGAGCTTTTCGTACTTTTCTCCGTACGAAATCATTCCATTCAACATGCACCGTTCGAATAGATCCGTCGACGCCCCAAACGCTGGTTTGACCTCGAGCAGCGCGAGCTCGAAATCTGCCATCGTGACTTTGATATTATCTTCGTCAATCGGTGCACCGATATCATTCATATCCACTTGCCTCGTCAGCGCGAACGACACCGCGGATTTCACCAAGCCTTCAATCTCAGCTCCGCTAAAGTTGCCCGTGCGCTTGGCCAATTCCGCCAAGTCGACGTCGCCGCCGAGAAACTCATTTTCACTCATCTTATTCGAGTGAATGTTCAAGATCTGTATCCGTCCGTTCTCATCGGGCAAACCGATTTCGATGTGCACCTCTAAGCGACCGGGGCGCAAGATTGCCTCGTCCAACATATCCTTTCTATTCGTCATACCGATGAGCAAGATGTTGTTCAACGCGTCGACGCCGTCAATCTTCGTAAGCAACTGGTTGACTATGGAGTCGTGCACGCCTGTGCCACTCGAAACACTTCCACGAGATTTACACACCGCATCGATCTCGTCGAAGATTATGATGTGCAAATCACTATCGTCTCCGCGCGCTTTGTACTCGGCTTCGGCGTCTTCAAACAACTTACGAACGTTTTCTTCCGATTGTCCGACGTACTTGGACATTACCTCCGGCCCGTTCACGATTTTCGGCTCTTTGCCGTTCAACATCTTCCCGATTTGCCTCGCGATCAGAGTTTTGCCCGTACCCGGGGGACCGTGAAGGAGCATACCTTTGACGTGTTGGATCCCGAGGCGTTGCACTACGCTCTGCGGGAAAATTCTCGACGAAAACGCTCGTCGAAAGATGTCCTCGAATTGTTGATCCAGACCCCCGATTCCGAGCTTGGAAAAACTAAAATCTTTACTCTTGAACAACCCTGTGTTCATCACCGCCGCTTTTTGACCTAAAATTTTTATACCGCTATTGGACGACGCCTCGTACACGACGGCCGTCGACGGCGTAAACATCCCTCGCAGCGATGTCACGCCTTCCCTCGCCCCCTCCACGACGACGTGATTCACACTAAGCAAATAATTATTCCCACAGTACTCAACCGCCGCCTTTTGTCCCACGGTGAACACCTGCGAGCTAAATGTCCTACGCAAAATCGTCGTCATCGAATTCGCGTCCACGCCCTCGTGCGCGTTCTTCGCGATCAAACTCGCCGCTAACGCCGGTCGCGTGAACTCCAACTCGATCGTCATTCCCGCGCAATCGAACTCTCGGCTCGGCGGTTCGTACTTTCGCCACTTCACCGCGTCTCCGGTGCTCACTCGCAGCTGTTTTCGCTGCACGCCGTTGAGTCCCACCGCCCCCGGCGCCACCTCCGCGCTCGCGCGCGTCAAAAACACGCAATCGCCAATCTCCACGTACGGCGCGCACGCCTCGACGTCGGCATCGTTCACGAACGCGCAGTTCGTCAGCGCCAGTTCCTGCGTCCCGCGCGCGTCGCGTCTCCGTCAGTCTTCGTCGTTTCATCGTTTCACGATTCGACGCGCGATTCGATTCGCAATCTCGAATCGCGCTCGCTCGCGCTCGTCTCGCCCTCGCGCGCCGCGCGCGCGCGCACCTGACTCGGGCAGTTCGCCACGCGCATCGTCCCGCTCATCGCGCGTCGCGCTCGACGCGTCGATCGACCGCGCGTCGCGGATTGCGGTCGCTCGGCGGCACTCGGCGCCGCGTCGTCGATGCGCGACGCGCGCGACGCTCGATCGAGCGCGCGGGACGGGACGACGGGACCGGCGCTGAGCGCGAGCGAGTCCGCGAGCGCGCTGAGCGAGAGCGCGTCGGCGAGCGCGTTCGCGAGCGCGGCGGACGACGCGGAATTCGCGCCGGTGAAACCGCGACACGCGGGGACGAAAGCGGCGCGCGAAAGGAATCACTGCGAAGCGGGCGTCTTCGCCCTGGCGCGAGGGTGGACGGTGCTGCTGTGCTGTCAAGGACCGAGCCGAGGGAAGGCGAGGGGAGATGGAGAGCGTTGTTGAGTGCGCGAGGCGCGCGCGGGGACGAGACGCGGAGGGCGCGGCGAAGGAAGCGAGAGAGGGACGGAACGCGTGCGCGGGGAACGCGGCGGAGACGACTCGGTTGAGGGAAAACGAGGGATGTAGAATGTTGATGGAGATCGTGCGCGAGATGGGGACGATGGAGGCACGCGGTGGGAGGGAGGAGGAGGCGCGGGCGAAGTGCGCGATGTTCGCGTTGCAAACCGTCGTCAACGCGGGGATGGACGATGGCGAGTGTTTGACCGAGGCGTGGGAGTGCGAGGCGATGGAAGATGCACTCAAAGCCGTGACTTCACTGCGCGGGATTGGAGGGGCGAAGACGCACGGATTGGCGTGCGTATTCGTGGACGCGTGCGTGAAGCACGACGGCGCTCGCGCGGAGAAAGTCGTGGATATGGCGCAGAGTTTTTGGCTCTCGCTATTGCGTGCGTCAACAGAAGTTGAAGAACCCGAGAATGTCGGCGGTGGTACGCATTTGATGACGCTGATTCGTACGATATGTTGCAAAGGAGGCGGTTTACCAAAACTTTTCCGCGCGTTATCGCCGAACGGTGCTGAAATTTCTGCTCTCAACGAGGCCATGCTTCGCGCGCGTCTTGTCGAGCTCGCCGAAGATGATTCTCGGGTGAATGAGGTCATGGAAAGTACGCACAAAACGAATCTACCTCAGATGGTGTTTACGTCCGAACAGGCGACTTTGCTGCATTTCATTGCTGCATTGTTGAACGACAAAGATGCGACGTCGTACGTCGACATTCCTCACTCCGAGATACGCGAGGGCGAGCAACCACCACTTTTAATGCCAGAAGGCGTTTTAGCGTTTCTATTAGATACCACCTCTGTCGTCGCCGCACGGTTCGAAGCCGCGGTAGATGATGATGAGCGAAAAGTTGCGCTGTCGATACTCATGGAGTGCGTGAGTATTTTGCGCGCGATGAGTGAGCGCGAGGTGAAGCCTCATGCTGGCGACACCGTCGCGTGTTTAGCGGCAATGGGTCTCGTCAGGCTTACCCTATCGCTTCTCGCGGCGTTACCTGCACCAGAAGGTATAGGACAGACGAGTAAGGCAACGGGACCCGCCGCCGCTCCGAAGCTCAAGCAAAGCGTGCCGGAAGAGTTGAAGAGCGACGTCACGTATCCGTCTCGAGTCCCGTGGTCTGGTTACAGAGTCGACCTGATCGCGATTATTGGAAACGCAGCGTTCAATCGCGCGCGTGTCTGTGACGATGTCGCGAATTTGGGAGGATTACCCATAGTGTTAAATCATACGAGAGGCGAAGAAGGCGAGGCGTACCTCCGAGAGTGGGCGCTTTGGGCAGTGCGAAACTTAACGCAAAGTAGTGAGCTGGCGCGCAGTAAAATCGCCGAGCTTCAACCTCAAGCCGTAGAAGAAAGTGAAGAGCTTCTCTCTAGAAGTCTCGGCGTCGAACTGAATAGAGAAACTGGAAGACCGAGAGTGGTGAGGCGAGAACAGATGCCCATCGAGGACGTCGCGGCGCGGAGAGAGAATGACGACGCCGAGCCCGCGATCCCAACGAATTGGAAAGTCACAGAGCTCTGAATTAGCTGACATTAGTTATTTCCTACATTTGTACCTTGTAAAATACAACGAAGACCAACTAATGCTACTCTATTTCCTTCTAGACCTCAGCTTTTGAAGGACGACGCAAACAACCGTCATCGCCGCCGCGACAAACCACCGATTGCTTCGACTCCTCGAGTGCGCTGATCCACGCACTCGTCGCTCTGAATCTTCTAGTTCCCTCAACGCCACCTCTAACGTAAACGCTCTCTCTATCCGAATCACGCTCGCCGCCACCGACCCTGTGCTCCCAAAGCCCGTCTCCACCGCGCGAGCACCGTGCCTTTCGTAATACTTCAGCAACCGTCCTCGCCCGATCTTCCCATCCACCTCCACGCTCGCCTGCAACCGAGTGATACCTAATTTCCCCGCGTGCGCCTGCGAAACGTACATGAGATACGATCCAAGCCCTTCGCCTCGCCGTCTCGGGACGACGCCCAGGTGCGCGCCGTACCAGCTATCCGCGTACGCGCACCCACACGCGAACCCGACGATCGCACCGCGACGTCCGTGCGCATCGAGCTCGCGCAGGACGAACCACGTTGTTTCGCGCTCTTCGTGGAGCCAGGTGACGCGATCGAAGAAGGCGTCCTCGGTCTCGCCATCGTTCGGGACGCACTCGTCGTTCGGGACATCGTTCGGAAAACATTCGACGTGCGCGGCGCGGAGCTCGGGGAAGAGACGCCGCGCGGCGACGTGGTCGATGATGTCGATGATGAGCATCCTCGTCCGCGCGCGCGCGCGAGGTGGAGGACTTCGATCGTGAAGGGAGTGGGAGTGCGGGGAGTGACGCGCGTCGGTTGGCTGTCTATTCATAAAGTGTTGAATGAAGAGAAGGCGACTACTGCCCTTCTCCCGCTAAGATTACGTCGTCAATCTTGAGAATGAGCTTGACGACTTGCGTGGCGAGCAAAATTTGTTGCTGCTTGCCGATGAGAGTCTCGAACACGCCCTGAGACTTCATGTCGTTGGTGCCAATTTCTTTGCAGTCGACGCCGAGGAACGGATTCTTGTCCTTCAATTGCTGCGCCTTGATCGTGGCCACGCTCTCGATCGGAGGAAGGCCGCTGTTTTCGGCCAAAGCGTTCGGAACAGCGTCAAGAGCGTCCGCGAAGGCGCGCATGGCGTATTGCTCGACGCTTGGAATCTTGTCGGCTTCCTCCTCGACGGCGATTGCGCACGCAACTTCGGCAGAACCGCCGCCGTACACAATGTTGTTCGATCGAACCAAGTTGCGAGCAACACAGATCGCGTCATGCAGAGAACGCTTCGTTTCATCAACCATCATTTTGTTGCCGCCGCGCACGAAGACTGTGACCGCTTTGCTCGCGGCGCAGTCTTCAATGATTACCATGCGTTCCTTAGTCGTTCCAAACGAAACCTCCTTCACCATGCCCGCTGAACCGAGTTTCTCTGGCGTTAACTCCGTGAATCGCGGTACGATACGACCGCCAGTGGCGATAGCCAAAAGCTCAAGCTCGACACCACCGACCCAGCGAATGGCGGGAAGCTTTTGCTGCATGAGCATCGAATTTGCCTCGTCATCAAAACCCCACTGGCAAATGACGAGCGTCGCGCCACAGTCCTTGCATTGCTTCACCATGTCGTTAAAGTACTTTTCTTCTTGCTGACGGAGCTCCTCGTACTTTTCCGCCGTGTCGATTTCAATCTTGTGCTTCGTCTTCGGCTTTGGCGGCTCAAAAGGGCAAGTCAAGATGGCGATCTTTGCGTCCTTAATCTCCTTCGCCATCTGCGGGTGGCTGATGTCCTTGTCCAACACGATACCGTTCACCAACATGGTATCTTCTAGCTTGCCGCCCACCTTGCCTTCAACCTTAATCAAGTCTAAGTTCACATCCTTACGTTCTAAGTCGGCCACCGCCATCACAGCCTTCACGCAAATCTCTGCCATTTCGCGCTTGCACCGGTTCACAATCTTACTACTCAGCGTCGTCATACACGTTTGAATTAACGGTTCGATATTCTCCGCATCGAATTCGAACTTTTCGCTGATTCTTGCCAGCTCCTTTGTCGCCACCTTGGACGCCATCTCGTAGCCTTCCGCGATTCGAAGGGGATGGATACCGCGGTCAAGAAGTGACTCGGCTTGCTCCAACAGCGCGCCCGCTAAAACCACCACGCCGGTCGTCCCATCACCGATCTCGTAGTCCTGCGACTTGGACAGCTCAACCATGAGCTTACCGATCTCATGTTCGACTTCCATTTGATCCAAAATAGTCGCTCCATCATTTGCTGCGAGATAAAATGACCGTCAGTCATCGCGTTCGAAAGTCAAACCTCGCGAGCGCTTCGCCTCGAGTTTCGAAATCGCACACGCACTTATCGTGATGTCGCCGTCGCCAGACTGTAAAATCTTATCCATACCCTACGATATTTCGCGACATCGCGTCGCCTCTCGTCAGTCGCCGCGCGAATGAATCGCGTCTCGCTTCGCTTTACGAAAAAGTCAAACGTCGCGCGCGTCGCCGCGTCTTCATCTCACCTTTGGCCCGAGCGAAGACCGAAGCGTTCGAGCGACGCTCTTCGCCGCCGCGATGTTCGCTTTCTGAGCATCGATCCCGCGCACGCGCGTTTTCGCTCCTTGTTCCTGCATCGCGTAAACGACAAACGCGTTCCAGCGTCAGTGTCCCGATCGCATCGCGCGAGTCCTTCACCATCGCGCGCGCACGTCGCGCGCGCGCGTCCGTTCGTTCGTCCGCCGCGCGCGCGGATACCGCGACGGCTCGTTCGTCGCCCTCGCACCTTGATGATGATGAACGGTCGCCCGAACTCATCGAACGCCAGCGACATGGTTCCGTCGCGGGCCGCCGGGCTGATTGTGCGGCGTCGTCGACGACGATCGATCGATCGACCGACCGACCGACCGCTGGGGCGGCGGGGTGGTTCACCTACAGTACAGTGGTAGCGTTTTACCGTCTACAAACAATACGTACGTCAGCTACCGACGTTGTCTACGATGCTGAGATAATAAAACGCAGGATATTACTCGTGTTGATGTGTGTTGATGTGTGTTGATGTGTGTTGATGTGTCTTGAATGCGCTCGAGCGCCCGGCGTCCGGGCGAGGGGGTCGCCGTCGGTCGCGGCGACGCTCACGGCTCGGTCGTGTCTCCACCTTCCTCCTGGCCCGCGGCGCCGGATATCTTTTCCCGATAGAATTCGAGCTTTGCTATCGTTGGATCGACCAATGTGGCGCGGATCTCACGAATTGCCCCGCTCAACGTCTTCGGACGCTCGCTCAACGGTGGCGTGCGGCGACCGCGCCGACGCCGCTTTGGATTTTTCACGGCGTGAACGAGATGTTCCTTTGCACCGCTTCGCTCGCTCGCACGATCCACCTCGAGGGGTGTGGACTCCGTTAAGACCTCTTCGCCTTTAACTCGCGCGTCTTTCGTCGCCGTCGACGCCGTGACTGCCGTATTGATGGCGGTTTCCATCGACAACGCGCGGCGTTTCGACCCCCCTTTATTGGAAGGATCGTCGTCGTTTCCGTCGTCATCGCGCGCTCCGGTCGACTTCCGGTCGTTGACGTGGCTAAGACGCATACCGGCGCGCGCGTGTGCGAAGTCGAACCGTTTACGCACACGCGCGCGTGTGCGTAAACGGTTCGACTTTCCGCGACGAAAACGGCGACCGGCTCCAGTGGTAAAAGTATTTTAGTATCATGTGCCACACTGATTGCGCATACGAGAGCTAGACCGCAAAAATATGCTCGACGCTTGTGATTTTCTACCTCGCGCGCGGGCACGAGCGCGTGTGCGAAGACTTGTTGAATGATTGATTGATCGATTAAAACGTAGGCGAGTTTCCATTCTTTCTTCGGTTGCTTGTTTACGACGAGGCAAAGACGACGACGGTGCCGGAGGCGGTGCCTGCGGCGAAGGAACCTGCGGCGTAGGGCTGCGCTCGAGCGCCGACGTCGCTGACGGCGACACACGTGACGCACGCGCGTTCGGTGGATTCGGGAGACCAGCGAGCGACAATTTCGCCGGATGAATGCCGAACGAAGTCCACGTCGCTCGCGTCGGCGCCAGAAGCGCAGAGCAGGGCGCCCGCGGTTGCGATGGCGGCGCCAGAGTTTGGCGCACACGCTTTGGCGACGGTTCGCGACAACGGATACGGCGCAGCGGTAGACCACGCATATACGTCGCCTACACTAGATGTTGTGATGATCTCACTCGTTGATGCATCATGCAAGACAGACGTCCACGAGGGTTGCGAATCACTCGCGACGTTCATTCGCGTAGAACGCCCGTTCATGCGCAAGTCAAAAACGCGCAAATCGTTCGAGGCCGCGGCGACGACGGTACGACCGTCTGATGAAAACGAAAGCCCGCGAATCTCGGATGCACCATGTGAGTACATCACCATCGGAGCCCCGCCATTCATGGCGATGCGTGCGTCCCAGACCTTGATGTCGCCGCCCGAGCCCGCCGCGGCGACGAGTTGCTCCGCGTCTCGGCCAACCTTGGTGAGCGTCTTCACGCTCCACGGTGCCGCGTGTTCGCCTTGCGTAAGCGCACCAAAAATTTGGCCAGTAGCGAGATCCATTTGCACGATTTGTCCCATATCTGTACCCACGCAAACGATGCGCTCGTTCATGACCGTCGTCGCACTCATGCCCCTGGGTGCGCGCATGAGTGCCGCTGGCTTTCGGCTGTCGGGTGCCCACAAGCGGAGACAGTCGTCAGCGCTTGCAGTCAAAAGTGATAAGCCACCCGGACCATCGATAAAATCGAGGGAAATCAATGACTTTCGCACATCCAGCTTTTGAAATGGTTGCATAGCGTTTACGGCGATTTCAGACGTCGACGGCTGCTGATCATTCAGTGGCGAGCCTTCCTCGCGCACGACTCGTCTCTGCGTCTCTTCGTTCGAATGTATCTCGTTTTCGAGAGTTATCAATTTTGCCACCCCTTTAGACGGTACCGTAACATTCAAGTCATACGGTTGTTCGTCGCTCGTGCACTCGAGTAACTGTCGCTGAATCGCCGCGGCTCTGGCGTACAGGTCCGCTTCCTCGCGTTGAAGTTGACGCAAAGCGCGTGTGACATCGACCGCTTCGCTTTGTCGCTTTGCAATCTCACGCTTGACTTCGACCAACTGCGCTGCAAGTTCCTTGGGTGTCGTCGCCAAAGGTTCCATGACGAGCGGTGACATTCGAGCAGACACCGTCGCGCCCTGCACGCGTCCCTGAAACTCGCGCCCGTCCGGCGTCACACACGCATTACTGTACATCGCCGGAACACCACGAAGTGGTGACTTTTCACGAAGGGGGATCGAGCTCGGCCACGGCACCGCGTTATAAACCGCCGGCGTCGGCGGTAGGCCGTTCGTGTGCGCCAACGGCGCCAACCGCTTCCGTTCGCTCTGCGTCGCCCAAAACGTCTTCGACTCACTCCTATCCCCTTGCATCGCAAACGTGAAGCTATCCGTCGTCGTCGTCGTCGTCGTCGTCGCCTCCACGTCGGCGGTATCAAAATTCTCCCCGTCCTTCGCCTTCTTCGCCGCCGGCGTCGACGCCCGCCTCGCGCGCTTCCCCATCCCTCCCTCGCGCTCCGCGCTCAGCTCCACGTTCTCCAGCGATCGCATCGCGTTAATCGGCGTAAAGTTAAACGTCTCCGTCGCCTCTCCCGCGCCCGTCTCGCCCCCCCCCCCGCGTCCGTCCTCCGAATCACCCATCGCCTTCGTCCCCTTCGCGCTCGATCGCGCGCTTCTTCGTCGCGTCGCGCTCGCGCCGCGCGCCATCTCCCGATCCCGACCGCGCGCGTTCGCCGCGAATCAACGCGTCGCGTCGCGTCGCGTCGTCGTCGCGCGTCGTCGGCGCCTCGCGTCGTCGTCGCGCGCGCCGTTGTGCCGTCGCGCCGATTCGTTTCCCGCGCTTCGTTCCCCTCGTCCGATCGGCGCGCGCCGCGCCGTTTTATGTGTGTGTCGTCCATCCACAATTACCGTCGAGCGCACGTTAAACGCGTGCTCTCGCGCGCGTGGTCCGCTTTATCGGTGTCTCGGGTCCGCGCGCGTGATGGTGGTTTCGGATCCGTGTGTATGGGTATTTCGCGCCCGCGCGCGCGACGCCGAACCGTCGATCGACGGGTCGGCGTCGACGGATCGTCGCGATCGGGGCGACGCGCGATCGATCGCGACGCCGGCGCGCGCGGGCGACGACGCGCGGCGCAAAGCG
>Ga0181596_10000387_pt1 | contig 45149 bp, 36 predicted proteins | sample 041ome_6_FD_148655 | JGI IMG/M metagenome (GOLD analysis project Ga0181596, IMG submission 148655) | Coastal salt marsh microbial communities from the Groves Creek Marsh, Skidaway Island, Georgia - 041402US metaG (spades assembly) | ecosystem: Environmental > Aquatic > Marine > Intertidal zone... | reverse complement strand
CGAGTGAGGTGCGCATTATACGCTGGAAGTTTTTGTTGTCAACACTTTTTGAAAATTTATTTTCTGAAGCGTTTCTTCTAAACTCCCGTCTTTACTGGCCTATAAAGGTAGTAGAGACTTACTTCAGAAGGGTTGCTGTTTTGCTTTTCCCCCGAAGCGGATGCGCATTTTAGGGAAATGAGCGCTCACGTCAACAAGTATTTTAAAAAAAACCTTATTTTTCGATCGTTTGCGTAAACAATGTGCAATACGTTCAGAAAAACCACTAATTCACGGTGCTTTTCATGAACTATAAGGTTAGTTAATTGGTAAGTCCCACATTGTACTATAAATTAATAGGGTAATATTTGAACGTGTACATGGAATAACGAGGGGTTTGCATGAAGGTTTCAGAATTTAAAACCGCGGGAAAACTCATTACGGGCCTTGGCGCTATTAAAGCCCTTACTGATGAAATTGTACAACTAGCAATAAACGATTGCGCCATTGTGACTGACAAAGGCGTTTCATCATCAGGTCTTCTTGATCAAATACTCACACTATTGCCCTCATCACCATTACTCGTTATTGATGACATTCCACCAGAGCCTGAAGTAAATATCATAGAGGAAAAATTAGCGGTGCTTCGCGAGAAGCAGGTAGATGGAATTATTGCCCTTGGTGGAGGTAGCGCTATTGATAGTGCGAAAGTACTTGCAGCTACATACGATCATAGAGGCTCCATTAGCGAACTCTTCGGTGAAAATACGCTTTCGAAACGACGTCTGCCCCTTATTGTTATTCCCACTACCGCAGGTACAGGTTCTGAGGTCACCAATATTGCCATATTATCTGATCCTGTAGCGCAAATGAAAAAAGGCATAGTAAGTCACTGCTTATTACCCGATGTTGCTATTGTTGCACCTGAAATGACAAAAACATGCCCACAGTCTATTACAGCAGCGAGCGGTATAGATGCATTTGTTCACGCGCTTGAAGCATATATAAGTGTTAATGCCAGCCCGATAACCGATGCCCTAGCAGAGAAGGCACTTAAACTTATCTTTAACTCATTACTTCACGCGTATAATAATGGTGAAAACTTGTCAGCACGTGAAGATATGGCCACCGGCAGCTTAATGGCAGGTCTTGCGTTTGGAAACGCTGGCGTGGGGGCAGTACATGCACTGGCTTATCCTTTAGGTGGTCGATTTCATTTGTCACATGGCATGAGTAACGCAGTCATGCTACCGCATGTGTTGAAAGTAAATGCGCCGTTTTGCCAAGACAAACTTTATAGTGTGGCTAAACTTCTAAAAGTCTGTGAGCGTCATCACTCAAAAGAAGAGGCAATTAAGCTGTTGTTAACTGCCATAGAAAAACTCTGTCGAGATGTAGGCATACCCGCTTCACTTACTCACTTTAATATTTCGCCTTCATGTGTGGGTGAATTAGCAGAAGAAGCGAGTAAAGTAACTCGCCTTCTTCGCAATAATCCCAAGCAATTGAGTATTGAAGAGATTGAAGATATCTATCGACTTGCCTTTTAAAGCGGTCTTACCCACATATTTCTAAAGCTTACTAAATTGCCGTGGTCTTGTAATTGAAGTGGTGCGCATCCGTGGGCTTTATACTTAGGTGCTCCAATCCATTCTGTTGTCCCTTGGATTTCAGTATGGTTCTGAACCACTACGCCGTTATGTATTACCGTAACATAACCTTTCGTTACTAGCGCTTCACCGTTAAAGGTGGGTGCTTTGTATATAATGTCGTAAGTTTGCCATTCGCCAGGCGCTTTCATAGCATTAACCAAGGGAATGGTTTGCTTATAAACACTTGCCGCTTGACCATTGGGATAGGTCTTATTGTGATATGAGTCCAAGACTTGAATTTCATATCGCTGCTGTAGGAATATACCGCTGTTATTGCGCTGTTGTCCTTGCATACCCACTTCTGGCTGCGGCACTTTCCACTCTACGTGCAACTGAACGTCACAAAACTCCGCTTTTGTTTTGATATCGCCCGTTCCCGGCTTCACCGTTAATACACCATTTTCTAGCGTCCACTTAGCATCACCTTCTTTTACTGAGCGCCAGCTTGATAAGTCATCACCTATTAAAGAAAGCGCATCAGAGGGTACGCCAGCTTTATCAAAAGAAACCACTGCAGGAACAGGCTCCCAAACTTCTGTTTTGGCTGCCTGCTGCTCGCGGGTTAAACGTGATTCGCCTTTTTTGATATCCGCATCTGTTGTAGCGTATGCGCATAGTGGCATAAGCAAAGCCACTGTTGAAGCGACGCGTGTTTTATTCATTGTGTCAGTACCTTGTGTTATCCGTTGTATCACTGCGTTGTGTTTGGCAACTACGATGCGCTAACTTAGGTTGCCCACGCTTTGTCGCCCTTCTTATAAGGGAATGCACCGTCGTAACGCCCCGGAATTGCGACATATCGAAGTACTTTAGTCGCGCCAACTTGAGACGTGAAAAAGCAATAAAGCGTTAGCTGTTTGAGTAACGTAAAGTAGTGAGGAGTTGGCTCATCAGTACCTGGCTCCCACTGACTTGGCTTACCGGTTTCAACGCCTTGATAAACACCGTTAGCCAAGTTCGCCGCCTTAGCTTCTACATCTAGATCGTTAAATAGCGCCTCTCGCTCTTGTTTGGTAAGCTGGACAAACTGCTTATTGAAGCGAGTCTGACTCAAAGAAGATATTTTTTTTATGCCATCAAGAAAGGTTTTTTGAAGCAAAGGTGTGTAACAATCGCTTACTAAAACAGCCATCGTTGCACCTACATTGGCCGCTTTTGCTCCAGGTGTGTCGGTTTGCGGAATAATCACCTCACCCATTTCGTTAAGTAATGCCACATCTTTTTCATTGAACAAGGTATTGCTGAGTGGCACCGCAGGAATGTCGTTATAGGCAAACACATTTCCAGCAAACAATGCCGTGCCCGTGGCGGTTGCAATGAGTTTAAGTAGTTCTCTACGCTCCATTATAGATTTCCTCGCTTTAACTCTTCTACGGCAAAGTCTGCAGCTCTAGCCGTTAACGCCATATAAGTCAGTGAAGGGTTAACACAGCTGGCCGATGTCATTGCCGCACCATCGGTCACAAATACATTGGGTGCATCCCAAACTTGGTTGTGCGCATTTAGCACGGAAGTTTTAGGATCTCTCCCCATTCGCGCTGTACCCATTTCATGAATGCCCATACCCGGTGCGTAGTCTGCATCCCAGCCTTGAATATTTTTAAGGCCAGCCGCTTCAAACATCTCAATGGCGTCTTGCTGCATGTCCTTACGCATCTTTAGCTCGTTTTCTTTAATCTCTACGTCCATCGCGAGTACCGGCAAGCCCCATTTGTCTGTGACTTTTTTGTTCAAGTACACTTTGTTCTCGTGATACGGAAGAATTTCACCGAACGCTGTCATGCCTATTGTCCAAGGGCCAGGCTCGGTTATCGCGTCTTTAAGTCCAGCACCTATACCAAGCTCAGCTATGTCTTTACGCCAACCTGAACGGCTTGCGCCGCCTTGATAACCAAATCCACGCAAGTAGTCTCGTTTATCACTTCCCCAGTTTCTAAACCTTGGCACATAGAAGCCACTCGGTCTGCGACCGTAGGTATATTTGTCGTCAAAACCTTCAACTTCAGCTGAAGCACCTACTCTAAAGTGATGATCCATAACGTTGTGACCCAACTCGCCGCTGCTGCTTCCTAAGCCACCGTCCCATACGTCTGTGGCAGAGTTCATCAGTACCCACGCCGAGTTAAGTGCTGACGCGTTAACAAAGATGATTTTGCTTTTAAATATGTAGGTCTCTTTGGTTTCAGCATCGATAATTTCAACGCCTGTCGCGCGTTTCTTGTCTTTGTCGAACAAGATTTCTTTTACAATCGAGAAAGGTCGAAGGGTTAAGTTACCTGTTTTAACCGCAGCCGGAAGCGTAGACGCTTGTGTACTAAAGTAGCCACCGAAAGGGCAACCCAACCAACACTTATTGCGGTATTGGCAATGAACACGCCCTTCTTCGGGTTTGCTCTGCGTCATGTTAGACGTGCGGCCATTGATAATGTGGCGCGCCCCTTCATAGGCCTTTCTTACCCGCGCCGCAACACTTTCCTCTACAATGTTCATAGGCATTGGCGGCTGGAAGACACCATCTGGCAATACATCCAAGCCATCGCGATTACCGCTAATACCCGCGAATTTTTCTACATAGTCGTACCATGGCGCCAAATCTTCATAGCGAATGGGCCAATCGACCGCGATACCTTCTTTAGCATTGGCTTCGAAATCTTCTTTATTAAAACGGTAGCTTTGACGTCCCCACAGGAGTGAGCGTCCACCTACGTGGTAGCCTCTATACCAGTCAAACCGCTTGTCTTCGGTATAAGGATTTTCTTTTTCATTTGCCCACATACCGTACGTTTTTTCATTCAGCGGGTAATCGCGTTTGAGCACGGGATAATCCGCTTTCATTGCCTGAGTAGGCAAATCACGGTGAGGATAATCCCAGTCTTCTTTATGTGCGTTTTTATAGTCTTTGATGTGTTCTATATTTTGGCCACGCTCCAGCATAAGTACTTTTAAGCCCTTCTCTGTCAGCTCTTTAGCCGCCCAACCACCACTGATACCAGATCCAATCACAATTGCATCGTATTCGTTACTCGCCATAACACGTCCTTAAAACTTTATTCGTCGCGGTGCTTGCTTGCACGTTACACATCACAGATTTCAATCGCTTGCTGTAGCGACGCTATTCTGTTTGCTTTGGTTTTCGGTGTGGGTATAAATTCTTGTGCTAAATAGCCCTTAAATCCGGTCTGCACTATGGCCTTAGCAATCGCTTTGTAGTTGAGTTCTTGTGAAGCATCTATTTCATGACGCCCTGGCACGCCAGCCGTATGGTAGTGCCCAAAGTATTGATGGTTATCTTGGATTGTACGAATGATATCTCCCTCGTTAATCTGCATATGGTAGATATCGTAGAGCAATGAGAAGTGTTTAGAGTCAAGGCGTTTGCACAGCTCTATTCCCCACGCAGAATTGTCGGCCATGTAATCAGGGTGGTCGACTTTGCTATTGAACAGCTCCATGAAAATCACTACATTGCGTTTTTCAGCATAGGGTAAAATGCGCTTTAATCCTTTCACCGCATTTTCAAGCCCATCTTCTCGTGACATGCCTCTGGCATTTCCGCTAAAGCAGATTAGATTTGTGTACCCTGCATCAGCGACCAAGTCGATGTGCTTTAAATAGCGCGCTTCTAGTTCATCGTGCAGTTCAGCGTGAATAAAACCATCTTTAAGGCTAATTTCAGCGCCGTTACACATAGAAGAGTCGATGCCGTATTGCTTTAGTACTGGCCAATCTTCTGGGCCTACCAAGTCAATGGCACCAAAACCTAATTGTGTGACGGTTTGGCACAGCTCCTCGATGCTTAAATCGCCATACGTCCATCGGCTTACAGAATGATTCACATTGCCTTTAAACGATGTTTTCTTCACATGGCTACCTTTTGTACTGTGAGTGCTAGTTAAGGCTGGCGTGGCACCTACTAAACCAGAACCTGCCAAACCCGAGCCGACTATTCCAGCGCCTGTCATTGCCATGCTCTGAAGTAATTTCCTGCGCGTAATGCTATGCATCGACATCTACCCTCTCCTTTTTGAACAGAACAGCAAATAGCACTAATACAAGGGCGGCGAATGCTGCTGGGAATAACCAAATCTGTTGCCAACTATGTGTACCTGACTCTAACGTGTAGGTGTCAGTAATTGCGCCAGCTACAGCGAAACCCACCAGCATACCCACACCATAAGTAGCCAGCGTAATTAGCCCTTGCGCTGCACTTTTTATGTTTTCTCCTGCTTTTGCATTGGTATAAATTTGTCCTGACACAAAGAAGAAGTCGTAACAAATACCGTGCAGTGCAATACCAATAATAAGCATGAACAAGCCTTCGTCAGCGTTACCGAATGCAAACAGTGCATAACGAACAACCCATGCGCCCATACCAATCACCAACGTGGCTTTGATGCCGAAACGGTTCAAAAATACTGGCAGGGCCAACATAAACAATACTTCGGATACTTGACCCAATGTCATCTTGCCCGTGGCATTTTCAACACCTATTTCGGTTAGGAAAGGGTTTGCATTCTGGTAGTAAAACGCCAGTGGAATACAAATAAGTACTGAGGAAATAAAGAACACAAAGAAATTTTTGTCTTTTAACAGTGCCAACGCATCTACACCGAGAATATCCGAAATGGTTACTGCTTTACCGCTAGATTGAGGCGGCGTGTTTGGCAATGTAAAACTGAACATGCCCAACATTAGCGAGGCAACACTGCACAATAAGAATGTGTTTTTGAGCATACCATCGGCAATAGATTGGGCAGAATCCCATGAGAAGACATAGCTAATCATAAGGCCTGCAACAATCCAGCCGATAGTGCCCCACACACGAACTTTTCCGAACTCTTTTGATGGGTCGACCATTTGCCCGAATGACACTGAGTTGACCAAAGCAAGTGTAGGCATGTACGCAATCATGTACGCCAACACATAAGGGTAGAAGCTGGCAAAATCACTCGCTTGGTACATTAAGTACATAAGCACGGCACCAACAATATGCAAAACACCAAGGATCTTTTCTGCATTAAAGAATCTGTCGGCAATAAGACCCACGATGAAGGGAGCAATAATGGCACCCCAACTCTGGGTTGAGAAGGCCATGCCGATTTGCCCGCCATTGGCAGACAGGGTATTCGATAAATACGTGCCTAATGTTACAAACCAGCCTCCCCAAATGAAGAACTGAAGAAACATCATCAAACTAAGGCGTAGGGTTATCATAGTTATTGTTATCCTGTTGATGGCGCTTAACGCTCAAGCCCTAAAATACGATTATTCTTCGCTTCACTCACTTCACCACCGGCAAAATCGTCGAACGCGTATTTGCTTGGCTCAATAATATGTGAAGCAATGAAAGGCGCGCCTTCAGCAGCGCCTTGCGCACTGTCTTTCAAGCAGCATTCCCACTCGAGTACTGCCCAGCCGGTGAAGCCGTACTGGGTAAGCTTGCTGAAAATACCTTTGAAATCGACTTGACCATCGCCAAGGGAACGGAAACGTCCCGCGCGGTCTTGCCAGTTTTGATAGCCGCCGTACACACCGTTTCTGCCGTTCGGATTAAACTCGGCGTCTTTGACGTGAAACATTTTGATCCGGCTGTGGTAGCGGTCAATGAAGTCAAGGTAGTCAAGCTGCTGCAAAACAAAGTGACTTGGGTCGAAGAGAATATTTGCGCGTGGGTGGTTATCTACTGCTTTTAAAAACTGCTCAAACGAAGCGCCATCGTGCAAGTCTTCTCCAGGGTGAATTTCGTAGCATACGTCAACACCCGCATCGTCAAATGCGTCGAGAATGGGTTTCCAACGCTTAGCCAATTCAGCAAAGCCTTGCTCAACCAAGCCAGCCGGACGCTGAGGCCACGGGTAAACCAAGTGCCACATTAATGCACCAGAAAAGGTGGCGTGAGCTTTCAATCCCAAACGCTTGCTGGCAATAGCCGCACATTTCAGCTGGTTGATTGCCCACTCGGTGCGCTCGTGTGGCTTGCCGTGTAGGTGCGCTGGCGCAAAGTTATCGAATAACTCGTCGTAGGCGGGGTGAACCGCCACTAGCTGACCTTGTAAGTGCGTAGAAAGCTCAGTAATTTCTACGCCAGCGTCTTTACACATTTTAGCGATGTTGTCGCAATACTCTTGGCTCTCAGCCGCTTTTTCTAAGTCAAACAGACTAGGATCGGTTGGTACCTGTATGCCCTTGTAACCAAGCGATACTGCCCACTTCGCCATATTCTCGAGCGTATCGAATGGCGCGTCTTTTCCCATAAACTGGGCAAGGAAGATAGCAGGCCCTTTTATTGGTTGTTGGTTAGTAGCCATAAGCGATCACCTTTTTCATTGTATGTTGTAATTGCATTACTGCGTTCCTTCCTGACTAACCGACTCCCATTTGGTGTCGCTGTCAGTACTGGCAAGCATGGCATCTATAAATACCATTCCGCGTATGCCTGAATTTATTCCCGGAACACCTTCAGCTTTGCCTTTTTGATTCGCCCGTACCGCCTTAGCAAAATCGGTATACAAGTTTGCCATTGCTTCTAAGTAGCCCTCTGGGTGGCCAGCTGGAACACGGCAACGTGCAGATGCAGCATCACATAACCCAACTTGACCTTGGCCGGCTCTGTACACTTGATAAGGGGCATCAACAGGGCGATAAATGACGGAGTTTGGTTCCATTTGACGCCACTCCAAGCCACCTTTGTCACCGTAGACGCGGATCTTCAATGCGTTTTCTTCACCGGCGCATACCTGTGAAGCAATGAGCACGCCCGACGCGCCCTTCTGAGTTTTAATAAGCGCGGCGCCATCATCATCTAAACGACGCCCTTCGACGTGCGTATTCAACTCGCCACATAGCGAAGTAACACTATCGTTCAGTACAAACTCAACCAACCCAAAGGCATGAGTGCCGATGTCGCCCATCGCCCCTGTTGCCCCGGAAATGGCAGGGTCGGTACGCCACTGTGCTTGCTTATTGTGCGTTTCTTCTTCGCCAGACAACCAGCCCTGCGGATACTCCACATACACTTTTCGAATGTTGCCCAGCTTACCGCTTTCAACAAGATGACGTGCTTGCCATACCATAGGGTATCCAAGGTAGGTATGGGCCAAGCCATATAACGATTCACCAGCGTGAATAGCATCCTGAAGCTCTTTTACTTCTGCAAAGCTAACGCCTGCTGGTTTTTCACAGAACACATGAAAGCCCGCTTTAATGGCGGCGAGTGAAATAGGGACGTGAAGATGGTTAGGCGTTACGATAACGACAACCTGCATGCGCTGCTGCTCAGGCAACTTAGCTTCTTCTTCTACCATTGCCTGCCAACTGTGGTATGTGCGCGATGCGGGTACATTCAACGTCGAAGCAGTACGTGTGTTATTGTCTTCATTGCGGCTAAAAGCGCCACACACCAACTGATAGTGCCCATCTAACCCTGCAGCATGACGATGCACCGCACCGATAAACGCGCCTTCTCCGCCCCCGATCATACCCATTCGAATTGGTTGCATTGAAAATCCCCTGTGTGTAAACGCACTATTGGTGTTACTGATGCAACAAAATGTAACCCGTTACATTTTAATGGTCAACACAAAAAATATCATTTTGTTAATCTTAAGTTTACATTTAAGGCAAAAAGAGGAGTTTAAAAAAGGAAAAGCGAATGAATTTCAACCAAATCTTATTTTTATACCTATGAGAATTTACACAAACCCTACAAATAACCTTTGAAGTTTTAATGAAAATGGGTATTCTCTCATCTTGAATGAAAACGGTTACATGCTTTTTTCGCGCAGAAGTTGAATTTCCTACCTACGTATACAACACGCAGTTGGCGAGTTGGGTTTACAATGCGCGTGCGAACTCACAAACAATAATAATGACGTAAATGGCAAATATTAGAGATGTAGCAGACAGTGCCGGTGTATCGGTCGCTACCGTGTCAAGAACATTGCAACAACCTGAGCGTGTTTCTCCTAAAACGCGCAACAAGGTGATGGCTGCGGTTCAGGCTGTTGGATACAAACCTAACTTAATGGCGGTTAAGTTTCGCTCGGGCAAAACGCATAATTTGGTGGTGCTGGTTCCCACCGTCGCGAACGTATTCTTTGCTCGTGTTATAAGCGGCATGCAGGAAGCAGCGGCTGAATTAGGCTATTCCATTTTACTCGCCAATACCCTTGGTAACAGTGAAATTGAAAGCCATTACGCCAAGATGGTAAGTACTTCACAAGCTGATGGACTTATTCAGCTGCGTGCGTTTAACCCTTTTGATACCTCGATGATTAACGATAACGGCCTACTTCCCATGGTTAATGCCTGTGAGGTGATTGATGATGGCCAATACCCCGTTGTTTCCCTAGACAACCGCGCTGCGGCCAAAGCCATGACCGAGCATCTTATTTCTTTAGGGCACACACGCATTGCCATGATCAAAGGGCCTAATTCTAGCCCGCTGACCCAAGAACGCTTGGCGGGATACAAAGATGCCCTAGAACAGGCCAATATTACCTTTGATGAAGGCATGTTATTCCCGGGCGACTTTACTTTACAGGCTGGGTACAACGCTGGTGAAACCATCAGTCGTCTTCAAAAGAGACCCAGCGCCGTGTTCTGTGAGAACGATGAAACCGCTATCGGTGCCATGCAGGCTTTTAAGCAAGCAAACCTACACGTACCGAACGATATTTCGGTGGCAGGCTTCGACGACATTGCATTCTCGGCATTTGTCGACCCGCCGTTGACAACCATTGCCCAACCGGCAGAAGAGTTTGGAAGAACGGCGGTTACGCTACTGGTGGACTTACTTAACGGAAAAGTTCGCAAGGCCCCAAAAGTGATTATGCCGTTTGAACTTATTGTGCGAGAGAGTACGGGCAAAGCTTAGGGATAACTGATAAGAGCAATACGCCATCAACTATGCACTACGACAGACAAGGAGCAAGCAGTGAATTTAAGCAAGAACAACTTAAATAACGACGCGATACGAAATGCGACCAGTAAACTTGATTCGGACGTTTCAAGACGACAGTTCATGAAATATGCGTCTGGTTTATTGGCGGCTATGAGTGCTCCTGCTGTTTTGGCAGATACTAGTTTGGCTCAGGAGCATGGTGGCGATAAAGGAGCAATGATGAAGGGCATGCATAACAGTGCAGTTGGTCTGCAGCTTTATACCCTTAGAGATATTATGAAGGTAAGTGTGCCGGCTACGCTGAAATTGGTTGCTGATGTTGGTTATTCTGAAATGGAATTTGCAGGCTACTTTGACCACAGTGCGAAAGAGATTAAGCAACTTCTTGATGAAAATGGCCTTACTGCACCTTCGGCACATATTCAGTTAGACGCGTTCGATACTAACCTGTCACAAATTTTAGATGACGCACAAACCGTTGGTCACAAGTACCTGGTGGTGCCTTGGCTAAGCGAGGCCCAGCGTGGCACGGGCATTGCGCCTTACCAAGCCCTTGCCGATAAACTAAACACCATTGGTGAAGCCTGTAAGAAAGCCGGTATTACCCTTGCCTACCACAACCACGATTTCGAGTTTGAGGTACGCGACGGCACCACACCCTTAGATGTGCTTATAACCCAGACCGACCCTGACCTTGTTGCCATGGAACTTGATTTATACTGGACGGTTAAAGCGGGCAAAAACCCCATTGATTACTTTAAGCAGTACCCTGGCCGTTTTAAGCTTTGGCATGTAAAAGATATGGCCGAAGACGGCAGCTTTGCTGATGTGGGCACAGGCACGATTAACTTTAAAGAGATATTCGCGCACGGCAAGTTAGCCGGTATTGAACACAAATTTGTAGAGCGGGATCAAACCACCGACCGCATTGCCACCATTGAGCAAGGTTTTAAAGCAGTAAGTGCACTTAATAAAGGCGTTAGCTAACGCTTTTGACCTTGCCGTGGTTATAATGGGCACACAGTAACAACATCATAATAGTAGTAATTTTATGAGTGAACTTTTCAGTGCCCTTTCTCGCGCATTAAGCCCCTATTACACCGAAATGAGCATTATGCTTATGGCCACCATTTTAGTGGTGTACGGCGACCTGATTAACGGCCATGTAAAACGCATACTGGCACCTTACCATTTCACCATTCGCGTTAGCTTGTTTGTAGTGCTGTGTGCCTTCGGCTATGGCGCACTAACCTTGTACGGCGCACCGTTCTTAAAACACACCCTAGCCTACCTACCCTGGCAGTACCAAGGCGCAGGCTATGTGGCATCATTTCTATTGATTGGTTTTTTGGCGGAAAGACGTAGGTATATTTGATACTGCTTTTCCCTAGCCTGTAAGATTACGCCGCCGTTTCATTGTATTGCTCAACGTACTTTTTAGGAGGCAAATGCATAACCTTCTTAAAAGAAGTGGAAAAATAAGCGGCTGTACCAAAACCTACATCCAAGTATGTATCTAGGATACTATTCCCTTCTAACAGCAGTGGTATAGACTTTTCGATCCTAAAGCGCGATAGAAATTCACTAAAATTATATTCAAAAAGTTCAGACATTCTTCGATTTAAACTTCGTGCGCTTATAAGCAATTCAGCGGCGGCCTGCTCTCTATTGAAAGACTCATCGTGATAATTCTTTTCAAGTACCGCTATAAAATTAAGGTAAAACGCCATATCTTTTTCATTGTCAAACTCTGGAATGTTCAAGCAACCAAATTTAAATACAGGTTGGTTATGCTCCTCTTCTTCTTTTTCATTGGCTTCCCTAATCGCCAGTAAATGTTCCACCCGCAGCACGATCTCTTCGTTAGAAGCAGGTTTAGCCAAGAAATAATCTACTTTTTCTGCCAGTGCTGACTTTTCAAGACTCGCGTCTGTGTTTGCAGCAAGCATTAAAACGGGGATATTTGCGTAGCTTTTGTTATCGCGAATGGCCTTGGTTAAGCCTAACCCATCCAATTCATGCATCATTTGATCAGTGATCACTAAATCAACCAAGTAGTGCTGCATTACTTCTAAAGCCTGAACTCCATTTCTAGCGACCAAACACCGGTAATCTTTAGAGAAGAGATCGAAAAGATAAGTACGAAAGGCTCTACTATCGTCGACGATCAAAAGCGACTTTTTATTTACTTTAACGTTCGCTGGAGCCAAGTCCTCTGCGTGTGAGTTTACAAACGCTATATCGTCTAAAGGCAGCTTTACTATTACTTTGGTACCGATGCCTTTCTGACTCTCAAGAGAAATCTCCCCCTGATTCAACTCTACCAAGGATTTAGTCATAGCCAGTCCCATGCCGCTGCCGTCTTTATCAGTATTTCCTTTTACAAATTTTTCAAACACCTTTTGCTGAAGATGATCTTCGATGCCATCCCCGTCGTCAGTGACGGTAATTTTTAATTCTTTGCTATCTTGGATGGCTGAGACTTTGATCGTTCCAAGCTCAGGCGTAAATTTGATGGCATTTTGTATCAAGTTGACGAGAATTTTTTCTAGACTATCACTAATGAGCGATACCTCTTTTTTGCCCTTAACTCGAACCTCTAAATTCTGCCTCTTTTGCTTAGCCAAAGGCTCAAGCGATAGAACGATAAAACGGATATTTTCTAACGAATATAACTTGTAGTAATCCGAGGCGCTTATAGCGGTGGGAACATCCTGGCTCATTTGGTTGATTAAATACCCAACCCTTTTCATATTGTCCTGAACACAGATTAATTCTTTACTCGTACCGGTAGCGGTATCAGAAAGTTTCTCTAACGAACCGTTTATAACTTGGAGGGGCGTTCGAAGCTCGTGAGTAATTTCGTTAATAAAACGTTCTTTACTACGCAGCATTTTCTCAAATTTAGAATGACCATCGGTAATTTCATACCGCGTCAGGTGGGTGTATAAAGCGGTAGTTTTGAAATGACTCCAAAGCGCAGCAAAATATTTAAGCTTGTATGCAACTAAAAGACATAAAACAAAAAAGAAATAGCACCAAAACGCATACATTTGGAGGTAATAAGGTGGTTTTACTTCGAAATTTAATGAGGTTATTGGATTTTCATTACCAACTACCCTCGCTTGAAACTCATAATGACCATATTCCAAATCTGTCATGGTAAGAAAGGCTTGTGACAAAGGATGTAAATTCCAGTCTTCCTCCATACCTAAAATTCTAAACTCTAACTTTTCAGTATCATGACCCGAAAAACTGCTGGTCCTGAAATCTAGAGAAAACTCATCAAAATCACTTTCCAAGCTCATGGAGTCTGGGAATGCTTGCGACTGCGGAGACATTCTATGAACTTGCATATCACTATCTTTCCACTCTGCTCTGGTAACCACCACCTTACTCTTAGAGTTCTTCTTTGCATTCATTGCGGAAATCGCTTTTTTTCCATCAATAAGATACGAGTACTTATCGCCCTGAATAATTAATCGCTCACCTACTTGATAAATGCCTTGATACTCGAAATCCGTATCAAATAATCCATCGCTTTCAGTAAAAGAAATCAGGTCATTATTTGAAGTTACAACGAACAGTCCCATATTGGTTAGAAGCCATAAATTACCGTTCTTGCTTTGAAGTGCTCCTCTGATAAACCTAGCATCAGTTCCAGCTAATAAATCGGAACTATTTATTTCACCAGAACGCTTGTTTATCGTCTTGAGGCCTTGCCCTGAAGTGCAAACTAAAAAAACCTCCTTCAATTCAACCAAACAGGTTAACCCAACCCAGTTCCCATCATCGGGCGAAATAGACTTCCAGTTAAACTTCGACATTTGAATGTGAAAGTTACTATCACTATCAAATCCAGCGATTTCGCCCGAAGTTGTTAAAAATGAATTGAGCATTTTTCGGGGTGCCGGAATTTTATCAACAACTACACCACCATCTAGTACATTGAAGAAAGCTTCACCGCCCTCATCATGATATAAATAAAGGAGTGAATCCGATTGGTGAATGGAGTGGGAAAAACTAGAGCTGCAATAATCGTAGTTTTGACTATTACTTGAAGAATATTGATTATATTTAAATAGAGTTTCATCTATACAACGGTTTCCTTCCCAAAAACCAAACAGCGTCAACTCCCCTGTTTTCAAGTCAATAAGGTAATCTCTGTTTTTTGTACTGACTCCATATCCAAATTCATCGCTATAACCAAACGATTTTATATTTTGCCTGAGTACCTGTTCATTTTCATGGAGAAGATTTATAGCTTCGTGAGATCTAGTAATCGAGAGCAAACCTAGTTGAGAAGAGGCCATCAATAATTCACCTGACGGTAACTCTGCTAGTTTAACAATGCTTCTAATACCATCAGAAGAGACGAGCGGCATCATAAAATCAGGTTTGTTGATTTGCTCACCATTTACTTCAAATAGTCCACCTGCTGCGACAAATACTTTTGAAGAATTTGTGACAAAGATATCTGAAACTGGCCCAACAGGATAATCAGGGCTTCTAAATGGAAAGAAGGACTTTTTGTTGGTCAAGGTATCCCAATGATAAATCCCCTCTTTTCCTCCAAGGTAGAGGGTTTTGCCACGCACTGAAACGGCATCTACGGACGTAAGGTTAGTAAATAAGCTATCAAGTGCTATTACTTTACTAACTTCTCTTTCGGAATCAATTATGACTAGACCATCTTTAGATCCGAGATAGACCAAACCATCAACCGAAACAGCTAAAGAAAGCACATTATTTACGTAGCCTACTCCAACATTTGATGCCCAGTCCTGCAGCGCACCAGACTCTTTGTCAACCACAATAATTCCTGTAATTAGAGAGACGACTACATACCGGTCTAAGACTCCGATTTTCCATGCATATCGAGTCCATTTGTCATCGGGTCTAAATTTTTCTGTAACACCGGTGTCTATCCTATACTTAAATACACCTACCCCAAACTCAACTATCCAAAGGCTCCCGCTTTGATCAAAATATAGGTCCGAAACCGTCCCCCGTTCATCAAACTTGGTATTATATTCCAACTTCTCTGAACGACCGCCTAAGTATCTAAACACACCATTTTCTGAAGCGATAAAGACAACATCGCCAACAACTTCAATATCTCTAATTATTCCTGCGGGGATACCAGCAAACTTAGTTTCTCCATTTAATGCAATGCCAAAAGCGCTGGCACCTTTTGTAAAGGTGAGACAACAAAATATTAATATCGCGCCAACAATGGCAATTTTTTGAACGTGCCCAACTTTTGTCCCAAAATGCAAATCCATATGTCTTTTAGCCTTGTTATTTTTTTAATGCTTTTTAAGCGATATCAACTAATTGAAAGGGAATTAACTATGAGTATCGAACAAAATATAAACATTCAAGAGCTAGCAGAGGAAGACTATACTAAAGTATATGCAGGGATTAGAGATCACTGCTTACTAGAAGAAGACTTAATGACAATATTACCAGAACTGCCAACTCTTCCTTCGGGTCATAAAGTCGATATCTAAACCAAAAACCACTTCATCCCTGCATTCTCGGCGGCTTGCTGATCATAAATAAAGTCGCCAACATACAGGCAGTCTTCTGGTTGAAGCTGCCATGTATTTGCCACCATTAATAAAGCGGTTGGGTCGGGTTTGGCTGGGGCATCTTCGCGGGTCAGCACGTAATCAATGGGAATGTTGTTATTGGCTAGCTTAATTGCAGTGGCTTGACGACAGTTTCGGGTAACGATTGCCATAGGTAGATTGTGAGCCTGTACCTTTTCTACCATAGCTTTGCCTATGCTTAGCCATTGGGCGTTTTGCGCATCGTCGAGTTCATGCTGCAAAATAGTACGGTGAGCATTGGCTTTGGTTTCGGCGCAGTTAAGCGCATCAACAAAGGAAAGAATATCTTCGTGCTGCGGGCAGCCTACATCAGCACGTATTTGTGTGAAGTTAAGACTAGACTCTACCAAGGTGCCGTCTAAATCGAATATTACACCTTTAATGCCGGTCAAGTTCATCTGCTCAATACTCACGCTTTTTTAGTCCTTTTACTTCACTATTATTGCCTTTGCCTAAACATAATGCCACGAATGCCCTTCGCCTTCTGTTACGTTTGCTTAAGGCTTTGATGCATGCGGTAAAAGCCCCCTAATGATTTAAGTTTACCCCGCTCACACCTTGCATTAGCATAGCCGCTCTTTTTGGCAGGCTACATATTCGCCCTTTCTATATTGGGCGAACTTTTAACGGATAATTTATGGGTGTTTTCGCTGCGCTAGGTACAGCGCTTTGTTGGGCAATTGCGGCACGTCTATTCCGAGGAACAGGTAACGCGTTTTCACCGCTTACCATGAACTTTTGGAAGGGGCTTATTTCTATTGTTATTTTAGCAATAGTTTTAGTAATCGTTCAGCCAACGGGGCTTAGCACCAATGCTATTTTATGGCTATTGCTCAGCGGGCTTATTGGCATAGGCATTGGCGATACCTGTTTCTTTAAAGCCCTACAAAGTATTGGCGATAGCCAAGCGGTGCTGGTCGCCGAAACCCTTGCGCCTTTATTCACTGCCCTTTTTGCTATGGCTTTTATTGGCGAATGGATTACCTGGCAGCAGTGGGTTGGCGTTGCAGTGGTATTATTCTCGGTGGATATGGTGATAAAGGTACGTAAACGCAATACCACGCATGTGTTTGCTACTAGTGGTTACTTGTATGGTGTAGGCGCCGCGTTATGTCAAGCAGTTGGCGCCGTAGTAAGCCGCGACATTTTAAGCGCCGGTGAAGTCGATGCTGCCAGCGCAGCATTCTTGCGCCTCGTGGGCGGTATGTTCTTTGTTGTGCCCTTCATAGCTTTAACCAAAACACGCTATATGCCTGTTATCGACTATCAAAGCGACAGCGGAAAACGGGTGTGGCCCGCGTTTGTATTAGCCACCCTACTTGGCACTACTGCCGCTATTTACTTACAAATGTTTGCATTCGCCTACGCTAAAGCAGCGGTTGTTCAAACCCTCATCGCGACGAGCGCGTTAATGTCGTTAGGGGTTGCTTGGGTACTTGGAGAACGCGCGACGAAAGCAACCATTGCGTGGTCTGTGGTTGCCTTGGTAGGCGTAGCGATACTGGTTAGCTTTGGCTCTTCGGCCCATTAACAGGCTGAAAAATTTACGCTGGGGCTACCGTCTATTTTTACTTAAACCAGATATAGGTTAGGATAGAAAACATCGTGACCTCACGCTGCTACAGCGCTAAATAAAGATTGTAAATAAGAAGAAAAAACTCATTCTCATGGTTCAAAAAACACGTTTAGCCGTATTTTCGTTTGCATCCGTTTGGTTTGCCTCCTTTGCTTCAATAGCAAATGAGAGTATTGACGCTGTTATAGAAAAAGTACGCTCTCCTTCTTATGATTGCCCTAGCCAGTCTTTGCTTCCTGAGCTTGAAAATGCGCTAAATTTTGAGTCTATTACAAAGCAACAACGCTTTGCGCTAACCGTTGCAAAAGGGCAATTTTTGATTTGTCGCGGTAAATATGAAGAAGCGGAAAACCTGTTGCTCAAAGCCATAACGCAGAACGATATTGACCAAAGCTCTTACGCTTTTGCGTCTGCGATTTATCAAATTGGCTTTTCTTATGATGCCAGAGAAAACCCGGCTCGGTGCGAGTACTACCAACAGGCGCAAGCGTTGTCGTCACCAGAACGTCACAGCGACATTTTCACTAGCGCTTCATTGGGGCTTATAAACTACTGCTCTGATTCAACCGAGCCAGGCATTAGGCTAGGAAAAATGTTTGGCGTTCTCAAACGCTATTCTGACGACGGAAGCCCCGGCGAACTTGCGCACATTCACAATGCTATCGGCTTACTCTACGGCAGCTTAGAGCAACATGCTTTGGCTGCAGAGCAATATTTAAAAGCCCATGAAATGGGGCTTCAAGTTTATAAAGGCAGCAATAAAGTAAGCATAATTATTAGCGCTATTGTTTCACTGATCAGCAGTGGTCAAACAGAACGGGCCTATCAAAGCATTTTAGAGCTAGGGAAACTTAACAGCGAAATAGACACCCCCCTGAGTAATTTTTTGTATCAATATGCATTGTCGATTTATCACAGGAAGACAGAAAACTACAGTAGCTTGGCATACACGCTTCCTGATTTAGAAGAGGCGACTGCGAATATATCAAGCTCGCTTGGAGAAATGCTAGTTAGCTGGCATAAAGCTGAGCTTTGTTTGCATGAAAACGATCTGAATTGCCTCGAAGAATATTTAGCTGAGGTTGAGTCGACTGATACAACAGCTATCCCTCGTGTGTTCCAGTCTAACCTTGACTACCTAAGCTTTAATGTTGCGATGTATATGGCCTTAGACAACATGGAGCGCGCTAAAACCGCCCTTGAACTTTACTCGAAAGAGGTTACAAAACGGCGTGAACTTACGCAAGATTCTGCACTCATTATTGGGGCTGCCAATCTGTATACCCGTATTTATGACCTAGAATCTGCGATTGAACAAGCAGAGCAACGTCGCAAAAATACCTTATATATTGCCGTTATTATTTTTCTATTGCTCGGCGGCATTACCGGTTATGTGTTACGTAGAAAAAACTTGGCCCGCAAAGCCATCGACCCTGTCACTCAACTACTTAATGCAAGTTCAGCCATTGCCCGAATTAATAAACTCGATGCGCCGAAAAAAGGCAGGGCCATCGCCATTGCCATATTCGACATCAGTAATTTGCGCAATATTACCCGAAAAATGGGGTCGACCAAGAGCGATGATGTATTGAGACAAATCGCTAAAAATCTTCAAAACGCTACTCGCGGTAACGATATTTTAGGGCGATTTGGTACTGAGCAATTTATTTTATGCTTGCACAACATTGAAGAACGAAGTGCGCGACAGTTCTTTGATAGAGTTCAAAACGCGCTAGACACTACGTTTGAAAGTGATGTCGCCATGGATTCTATTGTGGTGGAGTCTAAGATGAGCGTATTCATTGCCAACGAGAAGATCACGGGGCTAAACGACATACTTGATGATATCGCTAGGTCAATTGATATGAGCAACCACACCGGCAGCAACTAGTGCTTTAGCATTCAAGAACGCGTAGACAGTTTATCCCCGCTGCGCGTTTTAAACTTTCCGCAAACCCTTACCAACGTTAATTCCTCGACATTCGTCGTATTTAAGGGAAAGAGTCACGCTTTAGCCAAACCAATTCTGTTTTACCGTGGTATAAGCAACGTGCGTGTTAAAACAACACCTAACGTTCTCTGCCATCAATCATAGGAAATTGAATTGTGACGCCAAAGGTAATTTTCTTCGATATCAACGAAACGCTTTTAGACATGCAGGCCATGAAAACAGGCTTAGCGGCGGTATTAAATGGCGATGAGACACTGGTAGACTTATGGTTTGCTAACTTGTTACACCACAGTTTGGTGGACGTAGCGTCTGGGCAGTTTCACGATTTCATTGATATTGGGGCCGCAGTACTGACAATGGTAGCTCACAGCAAGGGAATTATCGTTAATGAAGCCACTGCAAAAGATACAATCAAACAACACATTACCCGATTGCCCGCGCACGACGATGTCATTCCTACATTAAAAGCGCTTCAGAGTGCGGGGTTAACTTTGGTCGCGCTTTCAAACTCGTCTAAAGCTGGATTAGATGCGCAGCTTGAATACGCTAATATTCGACCGTACTTTTCCCATGTGTTAAGCGTGGAAAGCGTACGCACCTACAAACCTCATGCAGCGGTGTATCACTGGGCCTGCCAACAGGCTAACGTAAAGAACAAAGACGCCATGATGGTTGCAGCTCATGGTTGGGATGTAAGCGGCGCTAAAGCGACTGGTATGCAGACTACCTTTGTTACGCGTCCTGGAAAAATGACTTACCCGCTTGGGTTAGCGCCCAACCACACCATTGAATCGCTGAATGAGCTAATGAATATTATTACTGCATAAAGGGGAAAACGGCGAAGCATTACGCTGTCTGCTGTGTGAACGATGCCTTTATATCAATAAAAGCCACAGTGAATTTTGCGAACTCGTTGCTAATTTTGTTGGCGTATAAACAAAAAAAGCCTTACCACGGTAAGACTCTTTCGTTACTAAAAACTTTTCTATTAAAGCTTTGCTAACTCTGAATGATTAGCTTTAAAACCTTTTGTGCTGCACGATGTTCGTTTAGTTTCTAGCGCACTCAGTTGTCGTTTAAGCCATGATTTTTGAATACCTGACTTTGCAACGTCCATCTCTGTACTTACGCGCGTGATTTCCTTGCCGACGTTAACGCATTCTTTCTTGTTCGGTTCAAAGCCGCCGTTGGCTAATAACGAAGAAGAAAACATGAGTGCCGATATTGCTAAAAGTGTTTGCTGTTTCATAAGAGTCCCCAACTACTCGTTATAATCTCGGGTTAGTGTCATACCGTAAGAATGAGCATATTTTTGCTCTCGAATCTGTAAGAAATATAGCAGGCGTTTTAATCTTATTAGGTACTTCAAAACATACGCTGTAATAAATAAGCGCTCACTTTGGCACCAATACCACCCTTAACACTCTGTCTTTTATAATTTTATTATGACAAAAGATAACTTAGTCATCTCTCTTACGTATCGATTCATATAATTCTACGTACTCAACGATAAGCCTATCCATAGTATCGGCTACAGCAACAGCATTCTGTAGCAGCATCACTTATCGTTTAGCGGCGATATTAAATCACCTAGGCTTTTCACAAACAAGGAAAGTTATAACATTTTCTTCACAGACTGACTTACGTTGCACTTTCATGCATCGAGGCCCATTAGCATCATAGACGGCTGCCGGCATCTAACTTCTCTACCATACTCATGATTTCACCCCCCATCTTGTCTAAGCTAACCACACTTTTTGCCGCGCCTTTTTCAATCGCGACTTTTGGCATACCAAATACAATACAACTCGCTTCATCTTGGCAAAAGGTTTCACTGCCGGCATTGCGCAACTCAAGTAACCCGGTTGCTCCGTCACTTCCCATGCCAGTCAATAGTACGCCTATTGCATTGCTTCCCGCGCTTTTGCAAAGCGAGTTAAATAGCACGTCAACAGAGGGTTTATGCCCGGAAACGCGCGGTCCATCGGATAACCTTATTCTATAGTCTGCTCCGCTCCGCTCTATTTCCATATGTTTATCACCCGGCGCTAAATAAGCCTGCCCTGGCAATAATCGCTCACCGCCTTTTGCTTCTTTTACCTGCATTTGGCAGACCGAATCTAACCGTTTGGCAAACGTTGAAGTGTATCCGGCAGGCATGTGCTGAGTAATTACGGTTGCCGGTGCATTCGCAGGAAACGTACTTAGGACCTCTTTAATGGCTTCAGTGCCCCCAGTAGACGCGCCAATGGCTATAACCTTCTCAGTGCCTGAGTAACTCACTTTCCTGACGGCGGTCGCTTTGATTGGGTTTAGTTTTTTAACTTTTGAGCGGGCTGCTGTACGAATTTTTTCTACTATCATTTCATGATAATCGGCCATCCCCTGAGCAACACCAATCTTAGGTTTTGCCACAAAGTCGATTGCACCAAGTTCCAAGGAACGAAGGGTGGCATCAGCCCCTTTTTCGGTGAGTGTTGAAATCATCACTACCGGCGTGGGTTTAGCGTTCATAAGTACTTCTAAAAATCGAAGCCCATCAACCTTTGGCATTTCAATATCAAGGGTTATCACATCAGGCGCTTTTTCAAGCACTAGCTTTTTCGCAACGAAGGCGTCAGGCGCAGCACCAACCAATGTCATATCGGCCTCGCTTTTGATGATCTCGCTAAGGATCTGCCTTATCAGCGCAGAGTCATCAACAACCAATACTTTAATTGTCATTTTAAATCCTCGAATAAATCAACGTCACCACTCGCATCTCGATGATTAAGCTCCCATCGATGCTTGCTCTCTCGCTCAATAATCGTTGCGTTATTAAGCTCGTGGATGCGTTTCATGAACACATTGCCGTTGGTAGGAAAAAAATATACTTTACGCGCATAGACATCGCACAAATCGCTCGCGATGATAGGAATCTTTTCAGTGTTCAAAAATTGTGTGACAAACTCTGCATTGAACCTGCCCACATCGCTTTGAACAAAAGACGGTACAACCCTACCTCCGCCAAACACCTTTGCTTTCAATCGCTTCTTAGAAGCCCCCAATTTTATCAATTCATTGATGAGGACTTCCATTGCGTGCACGCCGTACTTGGCTGCCATGCCTTGTATTTTTTCAAACTCTCCTGCTGTTTTATTCACGCTAGGGAGCATAAAGTGGTTCATCCCGCCAACCTCTGCAACTGGGTCATACATGCAAGCTGCTACACAAGAGCCCAGGACCGTCACCAGCATTTTATCCTGGGAGGTGACAAAGTACTGACCAGGTAAAAGCTTAATGGCGTCAACTGAAAAGCGCTTATCATAGTAGCTGATAGGTAATTCAAAATTACATGGCTCCACGGAAGCTCCTAACCAGCCGGTCGATAAATAGTCTTCCCTACCGGCCTAACAAGATTAGTGTGCATATTGAAGTTTTCAGAATGGCCAGCCATGTAAAGCCCCGTAGGCTTTAACATACCTACCATCTTTTTCAGCACATTGAGCTGTGTCGGTTTATCAAAGTAAATCATCACATTCCGGCAGAATATGACGTCAAACGGTGCTTTAACGTCCCAATTTTGGTCGGTGAGGTTAAGCTTTTTGAACTGCACCATTTGGCGCAGTTCATCAACGACTTTGACTTTCCCTTCGTTCGCACCTTTCCCTTTGTGAAAGAACTGCTTTTGCCGTTCGTTAGGAATTTTTGAAATTGAGGCTAATGGGTAAATGCCTGCTTTAGCCTTTGCCAATACCTTGCTGTCTATATCTGAGGCGATTATCTTAACCGGTGTTTTAAAGCTACCAAACGCTTCTGCTACCACCATCGCAATAGAATAAGGCTCTTCTCCTGTTGAACTGGCAGCACACCAAATGTTGGTGACATTGGGGTGCTGTGCCAGATAATCAGCTAACGCGGTAAAATGATGTGGTTCGCGAAAGAACGAGGTCAAATTAGTCGTCAGCGCATTGATAAACTGCTCTAGCTCTGACTCAGACCTGCCGACAACAGCGAGGTAATCGTTAAAGCTCTTTAAGTTAAGGGCCCTTATGCGCCTTGCCAAACGGCTGTATACCATTGCTTCTTTCGCGTCGGACAAATTTATCCCCGCTTTCTTGAACAGCATTTGCTGAACTTTTTTGAAGTCCGCTTTTTCAAAAGCGAACTCCCTTACTCCGTTATGCTCTTGAACTTCCGCCATCATCAAAATGACTCCCACTCGGCTTCAGCAGGCACCGCGGGTTTTAAAGCCTGTACTCTGGGTGCGTGGTTCGCTGCGGACGTCATTCTTTGCTGGCGAGAAAAGCTTTGAGGTAAGGCGGCGATCTGTTGCTGTTCAGCCGTTAGCCCTCTCCCTACATTAAACACAGACACACGTTCATTAAGCTGTGCTGACTGCTGCCTTAAACTATCAGCCGCTGCTGCCGCTTCTTCCACTAGCGCGGCATTTTGCTGTGTCATCTCATCCATTTGAACAACGGCTCGACTCACTTCTTCAATACCGCATGCCTGCTCTGCTGAGGCTGCAGCAATTTCAGACATGATGTCGTTTACACGCTTAATGGAAGTTACGACTTCTGCCATCGTTTCGCCAGATTTAACAACCAGCTGATTACCGCTGGCTATCTTACTCACAGAGTCAGAAATGAGCTCTTTGATGTCTTTCGCCGCTTCAGCAGAACGTTGTGCCAAGTTACGTACTTCTGATGCAACAACGGCAAATCCTCTACCTTGTTCACCAGCGCGGGCAGCTTCCACCGCAGCGTTAAGCGCAAGAATATTGGTTTGGAAAGCAATGCCGTCTATCACACCAATAATGTCCGATATCTCCTGTGCAGAGTCATTAATTTGAGTCATGGTTTTTACCACCTCACCAATAACTTCTCCGCCCTCAGACGCAATCTTGCTTGCCTGAGCTGCAAGGCTGTTTGCTTGATCTGCGTTTTCAGCATTGAGCTTCACCGTACCGGTAAGTTCTTCCATACTCGATGCGGTCTCCTCAAGGCTAGACGCCTGTTGCTCGGTCCGGCTTGAAAGATCAGCATTACCGGTCGCGATTTCTCCTGACGCTACATTAATTGTTTCAACCGCTTCGTTAATATTGGTAATCGTACCGCGCAATTCATTGATGAATTGATTAATGGCTTCACCAAGGATGGCGAAATCACCGTCAAGCGCGTGCTCGATATTGACGGTCAGGTCACCTTCGGTCAGTTTGGTCATTACGTGTTTAATTTCATCTACCGCCTGAGTTCTACCCGTAATATCAGAGGCAAATTTTACGACCCTAAAAGGCTTCCCATTGTGATCGAGTATCGGGTTATAAGAAGCTTGAATGAAGACTTCTTTTCCATTTTTCCCGAGTCTGCGATATTCCCCCGATGAAAATGAGCCATTGCGCAGACTATCCCAAAACGCGGCATATTCAGGGCTTGCTCGGTAAGATGGCTCTACAAACATGCTGTGGTGTTTGCCTTTAACTTCATCTAACGTGTAGCCCATGGTGTTTAAGAAGTTTTCATTGGCATGCTGAATAACGCCGTCCATATTAAACTCAATCACGGCTTGAGACTTACCAATTGCCGCGAGTTGGCCTTCGAAGTACGCATTCTTCACTTTTTGTTCAGTAATATTACTTGCGTATTTGACGACCTTTATTACATTGCCACTCAAGTCAAAAATAGGGTTGTACGTTGCCTGTATCCAAACATCAGCCCCATCTTTTGAAACGCGATGAAACTCGCCAGAATAGAACTGCCCTTCAGCAAGTTGTTTCCAAAATTGTCTGTATTGGTCAGATTCTCGCTCTTGCCTGGTGACAAAAATACGGTGATGTTTTCCCTGAATTTCGTCTAACCCGTAACCAACCGTGGCGAGAAAATTGTCGTTGGCCGTGAGAATGTTGCCATGTACATCAAATTCAATCACCGCTTGAGACTTACTAATAGCGTCTATTTGCCCCGTATTGAAAGCATTCCTGAGCTTCTGCTCGGTAACGTCCGACGCGTACTTTACAACTTTAAGGGGCTGACCGAATTCATCAAAAATTGGATTATAAGATGCTTGAATCCAGAGTTCGCTGCCGTCTTTTTTTACTCGTTTGAATTCACCGGATTTGAATTCCCCTTTTTTCAAGTCGCGCCAAAAAGCGGCATATTCGGGGCTCATTTTATAATTAGGCGATACAAACATGCTGTGGTGCTGACCTTTTATTTCACTAAGCTCATACCCGGTCGCAGCACAAAAGTTTTCGTTGGCGTTTAGTATAGTGCCGTCTAAATTAAACTCTATTACCGCAAGTGATTTTCCGATGGCATTTATTTGGCCTTCATAATCTGCATTCTTTCTTTTTTGTTCAGTGATATCAGTAGCAAATTTCACTACACGGACTATATTTCCAAGCTTGTCGTAGATAGGATTGTAAGACGCTTGAATCCAAATTTTGTCGCCGTTTTTAGCAACACGACAAAACTCTCCGCTGCTGCGCTTCCCATTTTTCAGGCCTTCCCAGAACTTACTGTACTCTTGTGAAACGCCATAGTCTGGTAACACGAATAATCGGTGGTGTTGACCAACAATTTCATTTTTAGAATAGCCCGTTACTTTGAGGAAATTTTCATTCGCATCTTCAACTATTCCATCAGGCGTAAATGAAATAACCGCTTGGCACCGATCGAGCCCATCTAATACACCTGTTTTGTATTGAAGCTCTTGGTCATTTGACCACTCAACCATGGTGCCGATTTTCGCACCGTCTTCACTTTTGATTGGTGTCAGTTTAAGCGTAAATAGTAAATCACTAATTGGGATCAGGAAGGAATCACTCTGGCTGCAGTTAGCATATCGATTGGCATGTTCACTATTATTATTAAAAAACCTCGCGACAGGCGTACCATTGAGGTTTTCAATATCAACATTTGGTAACACTGATTTAAATTTATGCTCGTGCTCTCTCATCAATGTCAGTAATGCTTTATTTGCAAACGTAATTAATCCCCCTGCATCGACTAACATCAAACAGGCAGAACTCTCACTGAGCGCTTGCTCCTGAAAACGTGAAAGGCTTTGTGCTGCTGCCAACTCTTCGTTATGAAATATATTAAATACACCCATAATTTTACCCACCTCTTAAACAGCGACTCGAATACGACTCGCCTAAACCTTATAAAAAAGGCAAACTTTTTCACAAGTTCGCCTCTCTACTTCTCTAAAACGATTCCCACTCATCGCTGCTTGGCACCCTCGGAGCGAGCTTTTTGCCGCTACTAAGCATGGTTACTGGCGCTTTTCTGCTCTCTTTATTCACTGTAAGCGCCTTTGTTGGCTGGATTTCAACCGATTCGGCTCTTTCATTAATATTGAACATAGAAACCCGTTCAGATAAATTTCCTGCCTGTTGCTGTAAGCTTTCAGCTGCTGCCGCTGCCTCTTCCACTAACGCGGCATTTTGCTGGGTCATTTCATCCATCTGAACGACCGCTTTGCTCACTTCTTCTATACCGCATGCCTGTTCAGCACTTGCTGCAGCAATTTCAGACATAATGTCGTTCACCCGCTTGATGGATATCACAACCTCTTCCATCGTATCGCCAGACTGATTAACGAGCTTATTACCGCCGTCAATTTTATTTACCGAATCTGAAATAAGCTGTTTTATTTCTTTAGCGGCTTCAGCAGAGCGTTGCGCCAAGCTGCGCACCTCAGAGGCCACTACAGCAAATCCGCGCCCTTGCTCTCCTGCTCTGGCGGCCTCTACGGCGGCATTTAATGCAAGAATATTAGTTTGGAACGCAATGCCGTCTATAACGCCAATAATGTCTGATATCTCTTGCGCAGATTCATTGATTGAAGACATGGTATCGACAACTTGGCGAATTAACTCACCCCCTCGACTCGCAACTTCACAGCTTTGTGATGCTAAGCTATTCGCTTGTTCAGCATTTTCTGCATTGAGTTTCACTGTTCCTGTCAACTCTTCCATGCTGGATGCGGTTTCTTCTAAGCTGGATGCTTGCTGTTCGGTACGACTCGATAAATCAGCGTTGCCGGTAGCGATTTCAGACGCCGCCGTGTTGATGGTTTCTACAGCCTGATAAATTGAACCGATAGTGCCTGACATTTCGTTAACGAATTGATTAATCGCATCGCCTAACACCTGGAACTCACCTTCAAATTGCTCATCAAGTACTGCGGTTAAATCGCCCTGCGATAAACGCGTCATCACGTCGCTTATTGACCCGATAATACGGCGCATATCGTCAATGAAACGATTGATAGATGAGCCCAGCTCCTTAAACTCTCCATCAAATTCATGATCTATTCGGCAATCGAGATTTCCCTGAACTAACTCGTTCATGGCGTGTTTAATATCCTTAATCGCCTGCTTAGTACCCGTAATATCAATGGCATACTTCACTACACGATAGGGCCTACCATTTTGGTCTAGGATGGGATTATAAGAAGCTTGGATCCAAACCTCTTTACCGCCCTTACCAACACGCTTGAACTCATCAGAAAACTGCGATCCCTTACGAAGCTGTTCCCAGAACTGCGAGTATTCAACGCTCCGTTTATACTCTTCTTCTACAAATATACTGTGATGCTTACCCACTATTTCATCGAGGCTATAACCTACGGTATTCGTAAAGTTTTCATTGGCGTTTAAGATTTTTCCATCCAGATCAAATTCGATAACCGCTTGCGCTTTATTTATCGCGTCAATTTGTCCCTCGAAGTAGGCATTTTTCAGTTTTGTTGCCGTAATATCTGTTGCAAATTTAACAACGCGAATGACTTTGCCTTCACCGTCAAATACGGGGTTATACGTTGCTTGAATCCACACTTCTTTACCCATCTTATCGAAGCGGCAAAACTCTCCGCTTTGACCTTTACCCGCTTTAAGGTCACGCCAGAACTGGCCATAATCCTCTGAGCGCACGTAGTTAGGGTCGCAAAACATTTTATGATGGTTACCAACTATTTCATTGAGGCTGTAACCAAGGGCGTTAAGAAAATTCTCGTTAGCGTGCTGAATCACGCCTTCAGGATTGAATTCGATGACCGCTTGCGCGTTATTCAGCGCCTCTAACATCGTGCTCTTTATGAGAAGTTCAGACTGATCCACCCACTCAACCATAGTGCCAATATTTTCGCGGTTTTGGTTGAAAAATGGGGTCAGTGTTAGTTTAAAGTTCAGGTCGCCGATGCTAATCGTTGAAGTCATGGTCGACTTAAGTTCGGCGAGAATATTACGCTGATGGGATGGGCTTCGGTGGAACTGGTCGATATTTTGCCCTTCTAGGTTATCTGCCGAGAAACTTGGCAACACCGTTTGAAGTTTCTTTTCGTTTTCTTTTAATAATGTTTTAACAGATTGGTTTGCATAAATAATGTTTCTATCGGCATCCGCCATCATGATACAGCAGGTTGTAGCATCTAACGCCTGCTTGTTGCGTAACGCTTGCTCGACATCCGTTGCCCTCGTAAACTCTTCTAGCCACGTCATAATGCCCATTTTTTAGACCTCTACCGTTTGTGCTTTCGTGTCAACTAAACCCAATTCATTGCTCGTAATCAGGCTTTCAATATTTACTAAAATAACCATGTGTTCATCGACGTCAGCCAAACCGTGTAAGTATTTGCTGTCAAATGCTACGCCAAACTCGGGGGGTGGCAGCATGTCTTCTTCTGAAAGACGAATAACGTCAGAAACACCGTCAACCACAATGCCAACAATGCGGTCATGCACGTTGAGCATGATGACTATGGTGAAGTCGTTATATGTTGCCTCTCCCACTTTAAATTTAATGCGCAAATCCACTATAGGAACGATATCTCCACGAAGGTTTATGACCCCTTTAATAAAGCTCGGCGCGTTGGCAATTTTGGTCACTTGCTCATAACCACGAATCTCTTTTACCGTCGTAATATCAAGTGCATAGTGCTCCTCACCCAAGACAAAGCTTAAAAACTCATTCTCTCTTGATGCACTAACAGCTTGTTGTAAGGCTGCTTCGCTCATAGTGAAACCTCTTCATTAGGAATATTGATACAGTTTGCCGCCACTGAATCTGCGTCTAAAATCATTGCGACCTTGCCATCACCCATGATGGTGGCGCCTGCTATCCCTGCTACTTTCTTGTAATGCTGCTCCAAACTCTTTATGACTACCTGCTGCTGACCAACTAACGAGTCAACTAAAACGCCATACCGCTTTTTGCTGCTTTCGAGTAACACCACAATACCTTTGGTTGGTTCGGTAACCCCATCGTCAACTTGCATAAGCTGGGTAAGGGAAACAAGTGGCCAATATTGGTCTCTTATCCATAGCACCTTGTCGTTACCCAGTGTTTTGACTTGAGACTTGGTGGGCTGAAAAGATTCGATAACATTGAGAAGGGGAATAACGAAGATTTGTTCACCGACTGAAACACACATGCCGTCAACGATAGCAAGGGTAAGTGGGAGGTGAATATAAAAGGCTGAACCTTCGCCTTGTGATGATTCGATCTCAATTCGACCACCAATAGATTCAATATTACGGCGGACCACATCCATGCCTACTCCGCGACCAGACACATCAGTCACTTCTGCGGCTGTTGAAAAGCCGGCCTGGAAAATGAGTTGCCATATCTCGCTGTCTGGCATATCCGGAGAAACCGGAAGGCCGTTTTGCATCGCTTTTTCTAAAATACGCTCTTTGTTTAGGCCTGCACCATCATCAATAATACCGATAATGATGCTGCTGCCTTTTTGCTCTGCACTTAAAATAACCGTACCGTTTTCAGACTTACCGCTTTCGAGGCGTTTCTGGGGACTTTCTACTCCGTGATCGATACTATTTCTCACTAGATGCGTTAGAGGGTCGACAAGCTTTTCAATTAAGCTTTTATCGATTTCGGTATTTCCCCCCTGGATCACAAGATCCACCTTTTTACCTAGCTTAGAAGACAGGTCTCTTACAACCCGTGGGAACCGATTAAATGTCATATTCACCGGCAACATGCGCATTGACATAACTGATTCTTGTATCTCACGGGTATTGCGTTGTAATTCATCAATCGCTAGCTGTAAACGCTCCCCAACTTGACCTTCCACTTCTTGACCCACATTCGATAACATGGACTGGGTTATCACTAATTCGCCGACCAAATTAACCATTGCGTCAATTTTGTTTGTGTCTACCCGAATAGAAGACGCTTCTTTCGATGTTGCTTTTGGTTGCGGTTTTACGGGCTTTACAATGGGCTGTTTGGGTACCGATGGGGTAACCTGTGAAGCCTCTGGTTTAACGGGTAACGTCTCGGGTGCATAAAACCCAAATCCTTCATCGTCTGAAGCATTTGCTGCCTGAGGGGTACTTTCGGTGGGACCATCTTCATCATCGAACAAGCCAAAACCTTCGATGTCTTGTGGTTTTGCTTCATTAGCCGACGTTTGCGTTTCTTCGTCTTCGTCATCGAAGAAACCAAAGCCTTCAATGTCATCGCTCGCAGCAGAGGCGCTCTGTTGAAGTGAGGACTCGTGCACGTCATCATCACTCTGCCCTGAGGCTTTAGCCAATGTCTCCTCGAGCACTGCTATACTTGCATCGATTTGCTCTTGAGGCACCTCAGTTTGCTCTTTGTAAGCGGTCAGTGTGTCTTTTAAGACATCTAATGTTTGAAGGAATATGTCTACAATAGCTGACGTAACTTGAATCTCTTGATTACGTGCTTTATCAAGCAAATTCTCCATGACATGCGTGAGATTCATCAGCGCATCAAACCCAAAAATGCCACTGCCACCTTTGATGGAATGCGCTGCTCTGAATATGCTGTTTAGCTCTTCAGGGTCCGGCGCGTCTACATCCAGAGTCATGAGCAATTGCTCCATGTTCTGAAGATGCTCATCACTCTCGTCAAAAAATACGCCGTGGAACTGGTTTACATCGATGGTCATAACTGACTCCTCTTCACCCTAAACACGCCGAAGCTGGATTACCCTAAAACGCGCTTCATCACATCAAGAAGCTTGTTTGGATCAAAAGGTTTAACCATCCAGCCTGTTGCGCCGGCCGCTTTCCCTTTCGCTTTCATGTCATCACCCGCTTCGGTGGTGAGCATCACGATGGGGGTGGACCTAAAATTTGCTAAGCCTCGAAGCGACTTGATAAGGGTAAGGCCGTCCATTCGTGGCATATTTTGATCGGTAAGCACAAAGTCAAAACGAGCCCCTTGGCATTTATCAAGAGCGTCTTGACCATCTTGTGCCGTTGTCACGTTATAGTTTGCCGACTTAAGCGTCATTTCCACCATTTGACGAATTGACACAGAGTCGTCCACAATCAAAATGCTTTTGCTCATAATTCAATCACCTTTATGAATATTTAAATAAATCCCACTTGCGTAGTAGATATCAGTAATTTAAAAAAGCTCTACTTCGCCAGCATCCATCGATGTCGCAGAAACAGGGTTATGGTCTGCCTGACCTTTATCTTTGAGAGACAGCTGATAGTTAGCCAAATTCTCTTTCACTTGCTGCGCGGTTACCTTGTTAAGGTCTTTCAATTGGGCCACAACGAAATCAATAATTTCCCGCGTATAAGTCAGGTTTTGCCCATTGATATCGCCAAATTGCATCCCTCTAATTGCAGAGTTGGTCGAATCAGATAACTGTTGACGAATGCCTTCTAGCTCACTTGCCCCCCGAATGTCTGCTTCAGCTTTTCGAATGATGCCTTTGAGTTGCTGGCTAATGGCTTCTTTGGCATTGACCACATGTGATATATCCTGAGAAGCCACTACCTCGGCAGTTTCAGTAAGCTTGTTGATAAGCGATCTGATGTTCTCAATTTGCGTTTTGATTACGTCACTGAATTGTGTTGAGCGCGTTGACAGTGCGCGAACCTCGTCAGCAACAACAGCAAAACCACGACCTGCCTCTCCGGCTCGGGCAGCTTCTATAGCGGCATTAAGGGCAAGTAGGTTCGTTTGTGATGAAATATCGTCAATGCCACTTAACGCCTCGATAACGGTCGGCATTGCTTGTTGAATGGTTTGTACTTGAGACTCAAGCGCGCGTGTCGACTCAGTCATTTCTGTCGTTGACGCAATAAATTGCGTCAACGTGGTGTCAGTTTCCGAGGCAAAAGTGCGCATCTTGTCAGCGTAAGCACTGTCACCGTTATCTTCGTCTTTGAGCAAGTTGTTAATGCTTACTTCCTGCTGCCCTAGCAGTGACTGAAGAGAAATAAAGGCGTTACTCAGCGTTTCCACCGCATCGGTTTGCGTAGAAAAAATGTCAGCAATATTGGACGAAGTAACCGACAGAATGTCATTCGCCTCTGAGATGGTCTCAACGATTAACGTGTTTTCATCACTCGTTTGGACTTGCGCGTCTGACGCAGCTAAACGAACACTATTGTCAGCGTTAACTGCTTCTGACATTTTCGATAAAAAGAAAAGAAGTATAAGAACGCAGGCAGAACTGATAGCAAGCGCAAGATGCTCAAAAGCAGTGAAAAATAGCGCCCAGCTTATCGCCATCATGAGAAAAGCAACCACAAAAGAATTGCTTTTGCTGGAAAAAAAATTATCAAGATAATTTGCAGCTATAGCGACCACAAGCACACCTCTGTTGTTTTTACCGCGCAGGCGGATGTACAAAATACGATCAAAGTATGGCCCACTTTCCAGTTCCAACCATTATACTTTTGATTATTTTTGTTCAATTAATACTTTGGTGACTTTTGCGACACTAAAACATGTTCTGATATTACAGACGGGAGCCTGCGCCTAATGCTTCAAGCGTATCCAAAATTGCATCTGAAATATCTTCTAACGGCTTGATAAAACTTGCGGCTTTCATTTCTACAGCCACCTTAGGCATGCCGTATACAACACAGGTTTTTTCGTCTTGGCAGAACGTGACAGAACCTTTGGTGTGCATATTTTTTAAACCTTTTGCCCCATCGCGCCCCATGCCTGTCAGGAGTACGCCAACCGCATTGGCGCCAGCATGTTCTGCCAGTGAGTCAAACATGACATCAACAGACGGCTTATGCCCTGATACCTTGGGGCCGTCATCAAGGGTTAAACGATAGTCTGCGCCGCTTCGCTCGACTTTTAAGTGTTTATTACCTGGGGCTAAATAGGCAAACCCGGGCAGTAGGCGCTCACCACCTTGTGCTTCTCTTACCGTTATTTCACATAGGCTATCAAGCCGTTTGGCGTAGGTGGTGGTAAAGCCCGGTGGCATGTGTTGAGAAATAACGGTAGCTGGCGCATTGCGTGGAAAATGCATTATCACGTCTTTTATCGCTTCAGTTCCCCCGGTAGACGCTCCAATACCAATTAATTTTTCGGTGCCGGTATAACGCATGGAAGCATGCTTCGTGCAACGGGCTTGAGTTGGGTGAGCTAGCTTTGAGTGAGCGGCAGCTTTTATCTTTTCAACAATAACCGAAGCGTATTCAGCCATACTTTGCGCCACGCCCAACTTTGGCTTTGCCATAAAATCGACAGCACCCAATTCGAGTGCGCGCAATGTTGCATCGGCACCTCGTTCAGTCAGCGTAGAAATCATCACCACTGGGGTGGGCATGGCTTTCATCATTACTTCCAGAAAACGAAGCCCATCTACCTTTGGCATTTCGATGTCCAGTGTAATAACGTCTGGCCTAAACTCTTGGACCATTCGTTTCGCGGCATAAGCATCAGGTGCAGCACCCACGAGTGTTAAATCAGGATCACGCGTTACTATTTCTGAAAGAAGCTGTCGGATTAACGCAGAGTCATCAACGACGAGGACTTTTAAAGGCATCTGAAGGTTCCGAAAATGAAATAACACCCGATTTAGCTTGTTCAGAGAGAAGAACCCGATGTGTAGATTCACGCTCGTAAAGCGTAGCATTGTTTAACTCGTGAATTCGCTTCATAAACACATTGCCGTCGGCTGGAAAGTAATAAATTTTACGTGCATAGGTAGACATTAAATCGCTACTAACAAGCGGTATATTCGCGTTATCCAAATATTCCAAAACGAATTCAGCGTTTACTCGCCCAATGTCTTGCTGCACAAATCCGGGCAGCACCTTTCCCCCTCCGAACGCTTTTGCTACCAGTTTGTTGCGGCGTGCCCCCAAATGAACAAGCTGATCGATTAACATGTTCATAGCATGTACACCGTACTTTGTGGCCAAGCAATCGTCGAGATTGGTGGTGAAGTTGAGGTCAGGCAACATGAAGTGGTTCATACCGCCAATTTTCTTTTCTTGATCGAAAATACATGCTGCCACGCAAGAGCCAAGGATAGTCACTAAAGCCTTGTCTGAGGCCGTCGCATAATACTGCCCGGGGAGAAGTTTTACGGCTTCTTTTTGAAGGCGATTGTCGAAATATCGAATGGGATTCTCGTCCTGACTCATACAGCAAATTCCTATTATACGACCGGTCGATAGATGGTTTTTCCCATAGGCACGACCAGCTCAGGATACATCGTGAAGTTTTCAGAATGTCCTGCTACATACATACCGTCACTACACATCAATTTCACCATGCGCGCTAAAATTTTACGCTGCGTAGGGCGATCGAAATAAATCATGACATTACGGCAAAAAATCACATCTACCGGCGCATCCACACACCAGTTTGGTGACATTAAATTTAGTGGTTCGAACTGCACCATTTTTCTCAATTCATCCACTACCCTTACTCTTCCTGTTTGTGCGCCTTTCCCCCTGTAGAAAAATTGTGTTTTATAGTCATAAGACAACTGACTAATACTGTTTTGGGCGTACACACCCTCACGGGCTTTTTGTAATACTTTGCTGTCGATATCTGTGGCAAGAATATGTATATCGGGAGTAAAGGTGCCAAACACCGATGCCACTGTCATTGCAATACTGTAAGGCTCTTCTCCTGTACTGCTTGCAGCGCACCAGATGCGCTTAGTTTGAGGCCGCTTTCTCAGGTAGTTGGCAAGTGCGTCAAAGTGATGAGGCTCTCTGAAAAACGCTGTAAGGTTTGTAGTGAGCGCATTGATAAAGTGCTCCATCTCATCTTTACAACTGCCTACGTACGTTAGGTATTCCTTGAAGCTGTTTATCTCAAGGGTGCGCAGCCGCCTGGCAAGGCGGCTGTATACCATCGCATCTTTAGAATCAGATAAGTTAATTCCAGCTTGTTTAAACAGCAGGCTTTTTACCCGTTCAAAGTCTCTTCGGCTATATGAAAATTCCCTTTGAGCGTCCGTGCTTGGTATAGCGGTCATACACTAAAACGCCTCCCAATCTGACTCGTCGGGCGCAGCTGGATTCAGCGCTTTCATTCGCTGTTTAGGCACTTCACGTTCTTTAGGTAATGCTTTGCTGCCATTGAGCGACTGCATCTCAGCGGCTTGGCTAGGTTTACGGTTACTTCCTACCTTAAACACCGACACCCTTTGCGCTAATTCGCCCGATTGCTGTCTCATGCTATCCGCAGCCGCCGCAGCCTGTTCCACCAGCGCAGCGTTCTGCTGTGTCATTTCGTCCATCTGAACCACTGCATTACTGACTTCTTGAATTCCGGTGGCTTGCTCAGACGATGCCGCAGCAATTTCTGACATGATGTCGTTAACACGTTTAATTGCCGTGACAATGTTAGCCATGGTTTCCCCAGACTTGTTTACTAACACATTGCCATCACCAATTTTGTCCACTGAAGCAGAAATTAACGCCTTAATATCTTTTGCTGCCTCTGCAGAACGCTGCGCCAAGGTTCTCACCTCAGAGGCAACGACAGCAAATCCACGGCCTTGCTCGCCAGCTCGAGCGGCTTCAACCGCCGCGTTAAGGGCAAGTATATTGGTTTGAAAGGCAATGCCGTCTATAACACCGATAATGTCTGAAATGCGCTGAGCAGAGTCGTTAATTTCACCCATGGTGTGCACGACTTGCTCTATAACCTTACCGCCCTCCGACGCCACTTCCGAAGCTTGGCTTGCCAAACCTTTGGCTTGATCGGCATTTTCTGCGTTTAACTTCACCGTACCGGTTAGCTCTTCCATTGCGGACGCCGTTTCTTCTAAACTTGAAGCTTGCTGTTCAGTACGACTAGACAAGTCTGCATTACCCGTAGCTATTTCATTTGAAGCTGTATCTATCGTTTCAACGGCAGTGTGTATTTGAACTATGGTGTCGCGCAACTCACCGATGAAGTTGTTGATAGATTCGCCGAGCACTTTGAAATCACCTTCCAAAGGCTCTTCTATCGTTTTCAGTAAATCGCCGTCTGTAAGGCTGGCCATAATAGACTTAATACTTTCTACTGCTAACGTTCTTCCCGTTACGTCTGTAGCGTATTTCACTACTCTAAATGGCTTGCCATTTTGGTCTAAAATTGGGTTGTAAGAGGCTTGAATGTAAACTGGTTTACCTGACTTATTGAAGCGCTTATATTCTCCGCTAGCATACACACCATGACGCAACTGTTCCCAGAATGCGGCATACTCTGGGCTGTTTTTGAAAGCAGGGTCCACAAAAATACTGTGATGCTTACCTTTCACTTCATCAAGGGTATAACCCATCGCGGCGAGGAAGTTGCTGTTGGCGTTTAAGATCACTCCCTCAAGATCAAATTCGATGACAGCCTGAGACTTACTAATAGCGTTCAACTGGCCTTCAAAGTAAGCATTTTTCAATTTGTCTTCAGTGATATTGGTCGCGTATTTCACCACTCTAAACGGATTGCCGTTCATGTCTTCTATAGGGTTGTAAGAAGCCTGGATCCAAACGGCTTTGCCTGCTTTGCTTATACGCTTAAACTCTCCAGAGAAGAAGTTTCCTGCTTTAAGTTCAGACCAAAAGCGCTGGTACGACTCAGACTGTCTGGTTTCCTCATCTACAAATATTTGGTGATGCTTCCCTTTGATTTCATCTAGTCGATAACCCATGGTATTGAGGAAGTTATCGTTGGCGCTAATGATGGTGCCATCCACGTCAAACTCTATAACCGCCTGCGATTTACTGATTGCGTTGATTTGACCTTCGAAATACGCATTTTTCAATTTATCTTGCGTTATATCAGTGGCGAACTTCACCACTTTGAATGGCTTGCCCGAGCTGTCAATTATGGGGTTGTAAGACGCGCGGATCCATACTTCTCTTCCGCCTTTTGCAATGCGCTTATATTCACCCTCACTGTGCTCCCCTGCTTTTAAGCTTTGCCAAAAAGCTGCATATTCAGCACTTAATTTATAGCCCGGGTCGACAAACATACTATGATGCTGCCCTTTGATTTCCGATAAGCTGTAACCCATTGCAGCGAGGAAGTTTTCATTGGCATCAAGAATGTGCCCCTCAAGGTCAAACTCAATGACAGCCTGGGATTTATTAATGGCGGTAATCTGCCCCTCGTAATCCGCATTTTTCTGCTTTTGCGCAGTAATGTCAGAGGCAAATTTAATGATGTAATCTACCTCACCGTTGTCATCAAAGACTGGGTTATAGGTTGCTTGAATCCACACCTCTTCGCCTTGCTTGTTTATTCTGCAAAACTCTCCGCTGTGTACATCGCCACTTTTAAGCTTTTGCCAAAACTGTTTGTATTCGTCGCTTTGTGCATAGTTACTGTCGACAAAAATACGATGATGCTTTCCCACCACCTCATTTTCGCTGTAACCCATAGCAGATAAAAAGTTGTCGTTGGCTGACAAGATTTCACCATCTGTAGTAAAGGAAATCACTGCTTGGCTTCGCATAATGGCATCGACCATACCTTTATTGCGTTTATTTTCAGTGTTGTCCTGCCACTCGGTGACATAAAGCTGAGTGCCGTTTTCATCTACCGTTATGACTGATGACGTAACACAAAAACCATGTTCGGCGAGAGAAACAAGTTGCTTGTGACCGCCCGAAGTATGAGCAAGCGAATAAGACACATTTTCTGAGGGGTTGGATCCATTAGTAATGTCGTCTATGTGCTTGCCTGAAAGTGATGATTCACCATCACTGACGGAAAAATCCTTTGGATAGGCTTTTGCCATGCTCAAAAAAGCGGGAGTGTGAAAGTGAATAACTCCAGACTTGTCGATAACCAACAAATTCGAAGCACTGGCCTTAAGAATGCTCGACTTCAAAAGCGCGTCGTGCTTCGCTACTTTTAACTCTTCGCCGTTAAGAAAATTAAATACGCCCATAACTAATATTTCCCAATGTCAGGTGTTTCCGTTTAGTGAAGGACCTTGTTACTACGCGTCGTCTTTTACGCTTTCAGGTGCAACTAAACCCAGCTCTTCGCTGGTAATTAAGCTTTCTATGTTCACCAGAATGACCATATTTTCATCCACATCAGCCAAGCCATGTAGATACCTGCTGTCAAAAGCCACGCCAAACTCTGGTGGCGGTAGTACTTGTTCTTCAGACAAGCGAATAACATCGGATACGCCATCTACCACGATGCCAACGATGCGCTCTTGAATATTCAGCATTATCACTATTGTGAAATCGTTATACGTGGCCTCGCCTACATTAAACTTAATGCGCAAATCCACGATGGGAACAATGTCACCACGCAAATTAATCACGCCTTTTATGAAGGCGGGTGCGTTCGCAATTTTGGTAACTTGTTCATACCCTCTAATCTCCTTAACTGTAGTTATGTCCAAAGCGTAATGCTCATCGCCAAGCACAAAACTTAAGTATTCCTTGTCTTGTCCACCGGTAACCGCTTGATGCAAGGCAGTTTCACTCATGAAAGTAACTCCTCTATTTGACTGGAGGTATACGTTGTAGCAATGGAGTCTGCATCGATGATGAGTGCGACTTTACCGTCACCCATAATGGTTGCTCCCGCTATTCCAGCCACTTTTCGGTAATGCTCTTCTAAGCTCTTAATCACTACCTGTTGCTGGCCAACTAGTGCATCAACCAGAATACCGAAACGCTTCTTGCTGCTTTCAAGCAACACCACAATACCCTCTGTAGGAGAAAGTGCTGCTCCCTCTACTTCCATAAAGTCGTAAAGAGGAACCAACGGCCAGTATTGGTCACGGATGTACAGCACGGTATCGTTCCCCAATGTTTTCAGTTGCTGCTTGGTGGGCTGGAAGGATTCAATGATATTTAAAAGTGGGATCACGAAGATTTGCTTACCCACCGACACACACATGCCATCAACGATGGCTAGTGTAAGCGGCAAGTGAATGAAAAAGGCTGAGCCTTCTCCAGCGCTCGACTCGATATCGATGCGCCCGCCAATTGACTCGATATTACGACGCACCACGTCCATACCAACTCCTCTTCCTGACACATCGGTAATGGCTTCAGCAGTTGAAAACCCAGGTTGGAATATAAGCTGCCATACTTCTGAATCAGGCATATCATCAGATACGGCAAGCCCGTTACTTCGCGCTTTATCAAGAATTTTGTCGCGGTGTAAACCGCCGCCATCATCAATAATGCTAATAATAATGCTGCCGCCTTTCTGCTCGGCACTTAGAATAACCGTGCCCTTCTCTGGCTTGCCGGCAGCAGCGCGTTTTTCAGGTGTTTCAATTCCGTGATCAATACTGTTGCGCACCAAGTGAGTAAGGGGGTCGACAATTTTTTCAATCAAGCTTTTATCAATCTCGGTACTTCCACCCTGAAGCACCAGCTCAACCTGTTTGCCCAACTTGCCTGCCAAGTCTCTTACTAAACGAGGGAAGCGATTAAAGGTTGCGGTTAGTGGAAGCATGCGCATCGACATGACCGATTCTTGAATTTCCCGCGTGTTTCGCTGCAGTTCATCGATAGCAAGCTGAAGTCGCTCGCCAACTTGCCCTTCAACGTCTTGCCCTATCATGGAAAGCATTGACTGGGTGATAACCAGTTCGCCAACTAAATTGACCATGGCATCAATTTTAGTGGTGTCTACCCGGATAGAGGCCGATTCACGGGCGGTGCTTTTTTTCGCTGGCGGCTTTGATGGCGTTTTGGCTTGTGTTGACGTGGGGGCAGCGCCACTTGTTGGTGCTTTAATACTGCTAGATGTTGTCGCTGTATTCGATGGAGTATTGGCGCTTTGTGCGTTGTTACCACTCGCAGATTCTAGAGAAGTATTAATATTGCTAGCTGAAGGTGCGTCTTCAAAAAAGCCAAAACCCTGATGTTCTTCGGCCTTTGTAGTGCCCGCAACAGGAGAACCAGACTTATCCGTTTGGGACATGTCGGTAGTATTTAGTGGCTCCTCATCATCGAAGAACCCAAAACCCTCATCCTCTTTTACTGAATTTTGAGTAGACGTCTCTTGAGTGAGGTTGCTCTCATCCCATGCGTCGTCAAAGAAACCGAAGCCTTCATCGTCTTCACTATTGCTTTGGATTGTTTCCTCTTGGCTAACTTCGTTAAGCGGCTCGTCGTCGAAAAAGCCGAAACTATCGTCAGAGTCTGAAGCAGGATCACCGGGCTCATCATCGAAAAATCCGAAGCTATCATCTTGTAGACTTTCGTTTTGCGTATTCTCACTTTGGACAGATGGAGCACCACTAGAGTCAGAGGCAGTATCAGTGGTTTGCCCGTTAATTACCTCATTAAGTATTTTGATTCGCTGCGCAATGCTGTCTTCTGGAACCGGAGTTTCATCGCGATAAGCATTGAGCGTGTCTTTCAACACATCGAGGGTTTCTAAAAGCACGTTTACAATATCAGCGGTAATGCTGAGTTCATTGTTACGCGCTTTATCTAGCAAATTCTCCATCACATGCGTTAAGTTCATCAACGCATCAAAGCCGAAAATGCCACTGCCACCTTTAATAGAATGGGCAGCACGGAAAATGCTATTTAGCTCCTCAGGATCAGGTGACTCAATATCTAAGCTCATCAATAGCTGTTCCATATCGTCGAGATGCTCGTCGCTCTCGTCGAAAAACACGCCATGAAACTGTTCTATATCGATGCTCATTCCGAATCCTTCCAGATTTTAGGAGTGGGTGGGCGACTTAGCCCAACACGCGCTTCGTTACATCAAGAAGCTTGTTGGGATCGAAAGGTTTTACCATCCAGCCTGTAGCGCCTGCGGCTTTTCCCTTCGCTTTCATATCGTCGCCTGCTTCAGTGGTAAGCATTACGACTGGCGTTCTGCTGTAAGCCCCAAGGCCTCGCAAATTTTTAATAAGCGTAAGGCCGTCCATTCGAGGCATATTTTGGTCGGTTAATACGAAATTGAATTGCTGACTTTTACATTTATCTAACGCTTCCTGGCCATCTTGGGCCGTCGTTACGGTATAGCCCGCCCCTTTGAGGGTCATCTCTACCATCTGACGAATAGATACTGAATCGTCTACCACTAAAATGTGTTTGCTCATATGCTCACTTCTCCAAAGTATGTCATTACTGACGGTGCTTCCTGTTCCTTTCTTAGCTTAGAACAATTCCACTTCCCCTGCGTCCATTGACGTTGCAGACACTGGGTTGTGGTCATTTTTTCCTTTCGCAGCGAGCCCTTTTTGGTACTCGTTTAATGCGCTTATAAAATTCTCGATATTGTTGGCATCTAACGTGGCCAACTGCTCTAAAATGAACTTGATCATTTCTTGGGTGTACTGAATGTGTTGGCCGTTAATGTCACCGAATTGCATACCCCGAATGGCCGCGTTTATCGACTCATCAAGTTGCAAACCTATGTCTTCAATTTGCTTTGTAGTTACAAGGTCAGCCTCTGCCTTTTTGATAATTTCTGAAAGCTGCTCGCTGATATGTGACTTCGCATTTACCACCTGAGATATATCTTGCGACGCAACAAACTCTGCAGTATCGGTAAGCTTATCTACCAAGCTTCTTATATTTTCCACCTGAGTTTTGATGACATCGCTGAACTGAGTAGATCGAGTTGATAGCGCTCTCACTTCATCTGCGACTACAGCAAAGCCTCGGCCTGCCTCTCCTGCTCGCGCCGCCTCTATAGCCGCATTCAAGGCAAGTAAATTTGTTTGAGCTGCAATATCATCAATACCACTTAGGGCTTCAATTACCGTTGGCATGGCTTGCTGAATGGTTTGAACTTGCTCCATTAAATGCTTCGTCGATGACGACATTTGCTCTGTGGATTCTATAAATTGCGTTAGCGTTCCATCGGTTTCGCGAGCGAAGTTGCGCATTCGATCCGAATACGACTGCGTATGCGCTTCATCCACGCTAAGTAAGTCTTCAATGCACTCAGTTTGCTGAGAAACTAGACCTTTTAAGCTACTAAAAGCGTGGGAAAGTGTTTCTACTGCATCATCCTGCGTCGATTTAATATCCGATAAATTGCCGTCGCAGGTGCTCAGCGATATGCTTAGCCCCTGACTAACGGCCTCCAAATCTGCGCTGCCTTTTCCAGCTCCATCTTCCGCGCTGTCGTCTGCCGGATATATCTCTTCACTTTCACTGTTACTTTTTGCATGAATAAGTGCACAAACAACAATGGCGCCGGTTAGGACGGCTAGGGCCGCGAGTGCCGAGACTAAAAAATACAGCGCCCACGAAGCAATAACCCCAATGCCAGAAATAGCGAAAATGCTTTTCACAGCGCTTTGCTGATTTGAAGATGCGTTGTTAGATGACAAAAAACTCTCCTTGAGAATCACACACGGCTAAGCACCACCTCAAATGTCACGCTAACAAAAATCAACGAGGGCAACGAATGAAGCAACACGCTTCTCGCCATTATTAGCCACCGGAAAACTTCACTGAATTCCGCGCCAAAGGTGATAGGCCGAAAACTATCTCTTACAAACACAATGTCACAACGCGTTCTCCCTAAGGAGTAACAACGTTATATTTCGCTGTGTTTTTACATATGAAGTAAGCGTAGTACCCATTTTGAAAAGTAGGCAAGAACATGCATAAGTTTTTTATTAAAAAAGCGTTTTTGGGCTTTAATTGCGCCTAAAAAGCGCTAACTTGAACTTATCGCGCTTATTTTCAGAGTATTTGGCGTAATTCAACTATGCGACAAGTACGCGACTATGCAGGTTGCTCTTTCTGAAATCGAAACATTCATGTGCGACTATGGTGCACATCACTCCCTAGTAATTTATCCACACATGCCATTAATTATTTTTGATTTCGACAACTGCTTAGCACCGGGCAATAGTGTAGGTGAAGACATATTGCTACCTCTATTCGATGTCATCGAGTCAGATAAGAGTAACGATTTAACTCCCTCTATGAGACAAGAAATGCGTCTGGATTTTTGGCGTAAACCTTTGGACTATATTGTTGAAAAATATAAGTTCTCTGAGCATTCAAAATCTGCGAGTTATGCGTACTTTTCGCAGTTGAGTATTGCGCACCCTATTGAAGGCTATAAAGACACTCATTTAGTTAATGCATTTGAAGGGGTGAAGCTACTTGTAACTTCTGGATTCCAAAAATTTCAACATTCGAAAATTCGCCAATTGGGCGTTGAAGGTGCTTTTGAACACATTTACTACGATGACCCAGGTAACGCGCCTAGAAAAGGCAAAGCATTCTACTTCGACATCATAGTCAAAAAATATAATACAGCTCCGAGTGAGGTATGGGTTATTGGAGACAGTGAGGAGTCAGAAATTAGTGCGGGTAATAGTTTAGGTATGAAAACGGTTCAGATACTTCGACCGGGCGTTAAAAAGTCACCAAAGGCACAATTCCATGTGTCTTCGCTTCAAGAGTTTTTAAGTTTGGTACAGATGCCTTAGCGCTTGTGTGTTAGTCATCATCAATGACTTGAGGTGTTAATTGGCCTTTCAGCCCCGCTTCATGCTGCTTAATATTGGAAACTATCTGTTCATTTCGATTTCATCGATAAGCCCCACTAGGGGGCATTATCATGCCCAAATTCATCTATATCGTGAATCCATTTATTTGAGGCCGGTCAATTACGGATCCAAGCTATCAGCATCAGGCAAAGGTGTGTATTTGTATCCAGTCAAAACCCAAACTCCATTCAAATAAGTGTAAGTCCACTCCCTGGTTCCATCAGCTCTAGTCTGTTTGACTGTTTGCTTATCACCTTCTTTCGGTGCTGGATCAGGATTTGGGACACTGTTAAAGGTTTCGAAAGCACTTTCGGCTCCTTTATTGGACTTTCCGACACCCGTACAGAAATGTTTCTTACTTATCAAAGTATAAGGTTCGTTAAGGTCGAAAGTGTTAGTGCTAATTGCTTCATACATTGCATCAATCAGTTCAGAGCTGAGAGTAGGGTTGCCTTTTTCCTTTACTACTTCAGTACTACAAACCGTTTTTGCTAAGGTAGAACCGGAAAATACAATAGATGAAACCACGAAGAATGTTAAATAAGCACCTAATTTAAATACAATTGGCGACTTCACACGTACTCGATGGCTTTTATTCGATAACAGAAAACTATGAATATACTTAAGCATTGTAATTAAACTCTGAGCTATCCCCACGAATAGTAAAATAAAGTCAAAGAGTTAGGGAACATTCATGGCATTTGGTGATCAGATCTTTCGCCAAAAAAAACCAACACAGAAAACACCATGAATGCACGCTCTATATTGA
>Ga0181596_10000373_pt1 | contig 46111 bp, 45 predicted proteins | sample 041ome_6_FD_148655 | JGI IMG/M metagenome (GOLD analysis project Ga0181596, IMG submission 148655) | Coastal salt marsh microbial communities from the Groves Creek Marsh, Skidaway Island, Georgia - 041402US metaG (spades assembly) | ecosystem: Environmental > Aquatic > Marine > Intertidal zone... | reverse complement strand
TCTTGATGGCTTCGCTGTCGACTTTTCGTACTTCGCCGGTATGGCAGTAATCGATGCCTTCATGTACGCCATAAGGTTTGGCGATGACGAAATTACCGCTGACCAGATTAATTGATGCGCCCTGCATGGGGGAGTTTGCCATGCTCATGGAAAACACCGCCTCCAGGTCGTAACGTAATTTTGCAACAACCTGTTTAATTTGCTCAAGACTGGCCGCATCAGTAACACGCAGTTTGTGGTGCAGATCGCCCTGCACATCATCATGTTTTTCGTCTCTTAATCCCGCGGCTTTCAGCGCTGCATCAATCTGTGGCCTGGCACCATGGACCAGTACCAGCTTAACCCCCAGGCTGTTGAGCAGGTTGATGTCGTGAGCGATATTGCTGAAATTCTCATGGGCCAGCGCTTCTCCAGGCAACATGATGACGAACACCTTACCTTGATAAGCGTTTATATAGGATGAAGACTGTCGAAACCACTTCACATATTGCGTGTTATCAGTAGCCATGAGCTTTTTTATATTTCGGGTCCAGCGGTCAAAAAAGGGCAGGTATTGTAACGCAAACGCCTGAAAAATCGAAAGATTTTACAGCAGTCTCAAGTCTCAAGTTTCAAGTCTCAAGGATTAAGCACAACCCGCAGGTATATAAAGGCAAAGTGGCAGCCTTGCAGGTCGGAAAAGGCCTGCAAGACCGTCATCCGACATGGCGATCTGCGGGCGCCTCTTGCGACTTGCGACTGACTCTATGTAACTATAAACAGTATTGCTTGATCAGGCTCTGCAGGATAGCAATGCAGGGTTTCACTTGATCAAGGCTCATGTATTCGTTGGGCTGGTGGGCCTGGTCGATACTGCCGGGTCCCAAGATGATGGTGTCCATGCCCAGTTGTTGCAGAAACGGGCCTTCGGTGCCAAAGGCGACGCTTTCCGGGGCATGTCCGGTGAGCGCTTCTATTTGTCGGCCCAGCTCGCTGTCTGCATTGGCAAACGGGTCCACACCGGGGATCAGACGGGTCAGACTGATTTCGGTCTGATGTTTAAGGGCAATGGGCACAATCATTTCTTCAATGCTGTTGCGAATCGCATCGTCCTCCATTCCCGGCAGCAGACGCACGTCAAATTCCAGATCACAGTGTCCGCAGATACGATTGGGGTTATCGCCGCCATGAATGACCCCGAGGTTAATGGTGGGCACATCGATCATGAAATGCGGATTGTGAAATTTTGTCTGCAGCTGCTGGCGAAACGCCAGCAGGGCGGTAATCACTTCATGCATGGCTTCCAGGGCATTGCGTCCCAGTGCGGGGTTCGAGGAATGGCCGCTTTGACCCTGCACATGAATACCTTCCATCATGATGCCCTTGTGCATATTAATGGGCCTGAGACTGGTGGGTTCACCAATGACGGCAGCGCGGGCTTTGGGTCTGCCCTGTGCTGCCAGAGTACGCGCACCGGCCATGGAGCTTTCTTCATCGGCAGTAGCCAGAATGATGAGCGGTTGTTTCAGGTCTGCGGCAAGAAAACCCTGCACCGCTTCATGGACCACGGCAAAAAATCCCTTCATGTCGGTGGCACCGAGCCCAAACAGCTTGTTGTCTTTTTCTGTCATGGCCAGTGGATTGGTATTCCACAGCGCTTCATCAAAAGGCACGGTATCGGTATGGCCGGACAACACCAGACCACCGGGGCCGCTCCCAAGCGTGGCGATAAGATTGGCTTTATTATGGCTTCCTGGCACGGGCAATACTTCACAGGAGAACCCCAGCCCTTCAAACGTTTCCGCCAGTAAATGAATAACGCCCATATTGCTCTGATCAATAGCAGGGTTGGTAGAGCTAACAGAATGCTCGCTCAATAAACTATCAAACAACTCAAAAAACTTTAAATTCATTTAGCTATCGTCCCTGTGTTCGATAAACTTTTTTTACTTGTAACTTGTAACTTGTAACTTGTAACTTGTAACTGGGTCTATGGCGCCGAGACCAACATCGACGCCCGATCACACCGAGCCGCCATAATAAAATCATTGCGGTGCAGTCCGTTCAGGGTATGGGTCCACCAGTATATAGTCACCTTTCCCCATTCGATAACGATGACGGGGTGATGATTAACCTGCTCTGCCATCTCGCCGAATTTTTTTCCCAAGGCCAACAAGGTCAGGTAATCGTTAAAACGATACTCGCGCCTCAGTTTTTGTATGCCGTCTTCTTCTACTACAGTCCAGTCGGGCAGAGCACACAACAATGTCTCAGCTTCTTCCTTGCTTGCTGCCGCCAGATCTTTTCTTCCTGCAATTACTTCTTCATCAGCCAGAAGTGCCATATCTAATTCATTCCTTTAAAAACAGTTTTAATCAGCGGATTCTTTGTCCAGGACCGCAGTGGTTAGTCGCGCAATACACACCAGCTTTTCTTCATTATCGATGATCTTTATCTCCCACACATGGGTCTTGCGGCCAATATGCAGAGGGCGTGCTATACCGGTAACCAGAGGCGGCATGCCTGGTCGTAAGTGGTTGGCGTTGATATCAAGGCCGACAATAAAATGTTCATCATCACAACAAAAATTCGAGGCGGCGCTGCCCAGGGTTTCTGCGAGCACCACCGATGCTCCGCCGTGAATGATCCCCATATGCTGCTGCGTGCGTGCATCCACCGGTAGTGTGCCCTTCAGAAAATCGTCGCCTATTTCGGTGATTTCCATGCCGATATGTTCACACAGGGTGCCTTTCATCAGGTCGGTGATGATTTGCAGGGATATTTGTTTTTTCCAGATTGCCAAAGTGTTCTCGCTTTTTTCTGTCACTAAAGAAAGGGAAATAGTGTTAACAGGCCTCGGGAAAGAAAGCCGATGTCTTGCCGGTAATAAAATAGACCAGCAGTCCAACCCATTCTCTTGCATAGGAATTCAGATCATCGAGACTATCAACCGGATCAAAAGACAGCTGCCATGAGCGCCCGGGTGTTGTTTCGTGATCCACCGGGTAGGGAATGACCGGCCAGTTCTGCTGACAGAATACACCAACAGCTCTTGGCATGTGAGTTGCCGATGTCACTAAAAGCCAATTTTCACCTGGCTGAGGATTCATCAATGCCTTGCTGTTAATGGCGTTTTCGTAGGTATTACGGGAATCTCTTTCTATTTCCAAACGGCTTTTTCTAATACCCATGCTTTCCAGAAAATACAGCGCAACATCGGCTTCTTTATATTCCTGATCCAGCAGGGTACCGGCTCCACCGCTAAAAATAAGTTTTGCCCGCGGATGACGCCTGGCCATTTCAATAAAGCCAAAATAGCGATCCGCAGCAGCGCCAAACTCAGGCTGGTCCCAGATATAGGAGGTTAGCGGATCAATGGCACCGCCAAGCAGAATGATGCCATCTACAGACCGGGGCAGTTCAGGATTGGCGGGAAAGCGTTTTTCCAGCGGTGTTGCCAGCCAGCCATCAACAGGTAGGAGTGTGATCAGGACAAGTAACACAGCGGATGCACCCAGCAACAGCCTTGCAACTTTTGTCTGGTCTAAAAAAAGCAGGGCGGTTCCTGCCAGCGCCATCAGCAATATTAATGTGCCTGGGGATAACAGTGCCCAGAGTATTTTGGAGAAGAAAAAAAACAGGCTATTTGCCATGAACTGATATTACCCGGTCTGCTATATGGTAGAAATAAGACGAGTGAAAAATGAACCCGGTAAATATACCGGGGTGGTTGGCAGGGATTATCAGCTAAGGAAGGGATTATCTCAAACGGAGTCGTTTGAGAGACTTAATGCCTGGCGATTAATGCTTTGACTTCGTCCATGGTTTTGCCGGTTTGTTCCGCACACAGATCGAGAAAATCCATGCCATAAGCGGCGGTGAGTATTTTTATATTGGCAATCGTGGTTCCCAGTTCCAGCAAGCGCAGTATGTCCAGATCGGTAATGGCATGAATCTGATCCAGTACCAGTCCGTACTCACGGCAGTAACCCTCGGGAAATGCGCGAAATCGGCATTGGTTTTCTTTTTTGACCAGTGAGCTGCAAAGTTGATTAAGCATATCTCTCCCCTGTGCCAGGCGATTGAATGAAGACTCCGGCTCGGGGGATCGGTCTTCGGAAATTTTCCGAGCAAGTAAAAAAGAGATGACATTGTTCATGGCAGCTATTGTTAATCGAAACAATAGGCAACAACAAATCAATTATTTTGGATGCTTGATGTATGTCAAGACAAGCAGGTCATCAGTGACCCCCTGACAATTAATCAGCAATTATTTTGCCGCGTGGCAGATTGATTGCAGCTGTTCGTGGTCGTTGATATGAATTTCGCGTCCGTCGACTTTGATCAGTCCTTCTTTTTGCAGGCGGCTGAAAGTACGACTTACGGTTTCGATAGTCAGCCCAAGGAAATTACCTATATCCATTCTGGACATGGGCAGTCTTAGTGAATTGGGTGACAAGTTGCGGCGGCCAAAGCGTCTGGACAGACTAAGCAGCAAGGTGGCTACACGACCTTCGGCATTTTTCTTGCTCAGGGTTAACATCATCTGGTGATCAGCTTCTATTTGCTGGCTCATCAACTGGAAGAAGTGGCGTTGTAAAACCGGTATCTGCAGTGACAGCTCTTCAATTCTTTCAAATGGAATTTCACAAACGGTTGAGGTCTCCATGGCCATAACATTACAACCATGTTTTTCGGTACCAATACCGTCAAAGCCGAGGATTTCACCAGGCAGGTAAAAGCCTGTCACCTGCTCAACACCATCGTCATCAAGCAGGTAGGTTTTTATCGAGCCCGAGCGCACAGCAAAAATAGAAGTGAAACCATCCCCGGTCCTGTAAATATGTTCTCCGGCCTGTATCGGACGACTGCGTTTAATAATGTTATCAACCTTGTCGATATCCTTGATGTCCATCGCAATGGGTAGACACAACCCCTTGAGATTGCAGTCAGAACAGGACGACTGGATAAAACCATGGTTACAGGCAATATTGTAAGGATCAGTTGTCATAGGTCTTCCAAAAAATTTGTTCAGCTATTGTACTTGACAGTCAGGAATTTTAAATAATGCGCTAAGTTATTGTTATTTATCTATTATAGCTGACCCAGAAAGGATTAGTAGCAGCACTTTTTCAACCTGGAGCAAGGGGGATTCTGTTTTCGGGCATGTGCTCATCAGGCATAAATTCCGCCAGTACATTGTTGAGGAAATTATAGCCTTTGTCGGTGGTGGCCAGATTTTCTTTTTTGAGCAGGCCGGCATGTCGTAATCGCTGCAGGGAACCTGCAATGTCACTGATCGGCAGACCGGTGCGCTGCTCATAAAGGCTTTCTTCAGTACCTGCACTCAGGCGTAATGCATTCATCATAAATTCAATAGGAAGCTCGGCCGGGGAAATCGTTTCGCTGCCGGCCAGAGTGTTATCGGCATGTTCCAGGTAACTGGCGGGCTGCCTGATTTTTCGGGTCCTGACGATTCGCTGTTCTGCGGGCAGGGTAATTTTGCCATGAGCGCCGGCGCCGATCCCCAGATAGTCTCCAAAACGCCAGTAATTCAGATTGTGGAGTGATTGTTTATTCGGTTTGCTGTAAGCAGACACTTCGTAGCGCGAAAATCCCTGCCGGGATAATAATTCCACACCAGCTTCCTGCATATCACTTAGCAAATCATCTTCGGGTAATGCCGGTGGTTTGCTGTAAAACATGGTATTGGGCTCGATGGTAAGCTGATACCAGCTCAGATGCTCAGGTTCAACAGCCAGCGCGGCGCGCAGGTCGGCCAGTGCTTCATCAATACCCTGTTGTGGTAAACCAAACATCAGGTCCAGATTGAAATTGTCGAAGCCGGCGGCTCTGACATTGGCGGCGGCGGTCAGCGCTTCCGTATCATCATGGACACGACCCAGTGCCAGCAGGTATTTTTTGTTGAAACTCTGAATGCCAAGGGACAGCCGGTTAATGCCCGCATGACGAAAATCCCTAAACTTTTCCATTTCAAAGGTGCCGGGATTGGCTTCCATGGTAATTTCCAATGTTCCCGAAAAATGCAGTTGTTCTGAGATACCGGCGAGGAGTTTTTCAATACTTTTTGGAGAGAACAGACTGGGAGTGCCACCACCAATAAAAATAGAAGTCAGTTCGCGACTCTGAACCCAGGGCAGGTCGTGCTTGAGGTCGGCAAGCAGACTATCGACATATGCTTGCTCAGGTAATTCGCCCTGAAAAGCATGGGAGTTAAAGTCGCAGTAAGGACATTTTTTAAGACACCAGGGGATATGAATATAAAGTGATAATGGTGGTAGTAAAAGTTGTGCCCGCTTCATGCCGGTAGGCAGGCCAGCAGTTTTTGCAGAGCCTGAGAGCGATGGCTGATAGTATTTTTTACCAAAGGATCCAGCTCTGCCGATGCACATTCATGGGAAGGGACATAAAAAAGCGGATCATAACCAAAGCCATTGCTGCCCACTTCGCTGAACATAATGCGTCCTTCCCAGGTTCCCTGACAAATCAGCGGCATGGGGTCTTGCGGAAAACGGACCAGGGCAATACAGCATTGGAAGCGGGCACCCCTGTCAGCTTCGGCAACCTGCTCCAGGTTTGCCAGCAACAGGGCGTTGTTGGCGGCATCGTTTTTTTCACGACCTTCGTTGAGTCCGGCATAACGCGCGGAGAATATGCCGGGCTCCCCATTCAGGGCATCCACTTCAAGTCCGGAATCATCCGCCAGTGCCGCCATACCCGTATGCTTGCTGGCATGGCGCGCTTTGATAATAGCGTTTTCAACAAAGCTCAGCCCGTCTTCCACGGCATCCTCTATCTCAAATTCAGATTGGGGAATGAGCTCGATATTTCTGGGCGCCAGTATATCCTGCAATTCTTTCAGTTTGGCGCTGTTGCTGCTGGCCAGTATGATTTTATCCAGAGGAATCATGTGCTGCCTGTTGCCTGCTTAATTATTGTAGACCCGGGTTTCCCAGGAAATTTCATGGACAGTACCGCTGTTTTCCGGCTCGACCTCAAGGCGAAAACGTATAATTTCTGCATTGGAATATTCAAACTCACCAATGTAATAAATAGCCTTCTCTTCACGGATCTCCCTGAATGCCAGATCGCCAACCTGTCCTAGCAGATTGCGTTTACCGCCACTGACACTGGCCGCCACTGCCTGCATCGTGCCATCAGTCTGTTTTTTCATAACACTGATATTCAGGAAAGCACGCCTGTCACTGCGCACAATGCCATACTGACGGGCGATGTCTGCCTTGAGAAAGGTAGTGTTAACTGCCTGGTAATACACCCTGTAGTCGCCGAAGTTTTCTGATTCCGCCATGGCATTACCAGACAGCAATCCCAGCCACGGAACTAACAGTAAGGATGTTATTTTTTTTACAAAATTGAGCATGGTTCAGCGCGTGAAATGATAGATGGCATTGATTCCGAACAGGTTTGGATTCAGATTCATCAAAAAGCTGCTGCGGTGATTAAAATCCACCACAGTCTTATGCAGGATGGTGATATTGCGTTCTTCGCAAAGGGTATCAAAATCCTTGATGGTGCAATGATGGATATTGGGAGTGTCATACCACTCATAGGGCAGTGCACTGGACTGCGGCATATTGCCCTGGCTGACCAGTTTTAGCCGATGTCGCCAGTAAGCAAAATTCGGAAATGTAATAATGCATTTTTTGCCGATGCGCAGCATTTCTTCCACCAGAATATCCGGTCGCTCCACAGTCTGCAGTGTCTGGGCAAGCAGCACCGTATCGAAACTGTCGGATCTGAAATTGGCAAGGCTTTTATTCATGTCCTGCTCAATGACATTAACACCGGCCTGCAGACAAAGGTTGATATTGTCGGGGTCAATTTCCAGTCCACAGTCGAATATGTTTTTCTCACTTTTAAGATGTGCCAGGAATGAGCCATCACCACAGCCCAGATCAAGCACCCGCATATCCGGCTCTATCCATTGCTGAATAATTTTCAGATCAGCCCGCATCTGGTTTAGCCTCCTTGCCGGATATCTCTTCGATCACGCATCCAAGATAGGATTTAAGCGCCTGGATATAGCGGGGAATGGGCATAAGAAAGGCATCATGGCCCTGATCGGCTTCGACTTCGAGATAGCTTACCTGTTTTTCAGCTTTTAGCAGGGTATTAACGATCTCCCGGGATCTTTCAGGTGGAAAGCGCCAGTCACTGGTAAAGGAGATCACCAGAAATTTGCACTGGCTGTCCAGAAATGCCTTGCTCAGATCAAAATTGTAATCCACAGCGGGATCAAAATAGTCCAGTGTTTTGGTAATCAAAAGATAACTATTGGCATCAAAACTGTGAGAGAAAGTTTCGCCTTTATATTTCAGGTAGCTTTCAACCTGGAAATCCACGTCATAGCTGAAATTCAGTTTTCCCGAGCGCAGGTCACGACCAAAGTTGCCTTCAATGGCATCCTTGCCGAATTTGTCGCGCATGGCATTATCGGAAAGGTAGGTCACATGCCCAATCATGCGTGCCAGCATCAGCCCGCGTTTTGGGTAGGTGTTGAAATCATAGTAGCGGCCGGCATGGAAATCCGGATCATTGGTTATGGACTGGCGTGCAATCTCATTAAAAGCAATATTTTGCGCAGACAATTTTGGTGCCGCCGCAATAATAATGGCATGGCCAAGTCTGTCGGGATAGGAAATAGCCCAGCGCATTACCTGCATCCCGCCCAGACTGCCGCCAATGACAGCGGCCCACTTATGGATACCGAGCCGGTCAGCCAGACGTGCCTGGCTTTTAACCCAGTCACGCACCGTAATTATAGGAAAATCCGGCCCGAATGGTTTGCCGGTTGCGGGGTCAACTGATGACGGTCCGGTACTGCCTGCGCAACCACCAAGATTGTTCAGACTAACAATAAAGAAATGATTGGTATCAAAGGCTTTACCCGGGCCAATACAACAATCCCACCAACCGGGCTTTTCTTTTTCATCATCAGGGTTGTGATAGCCGGCAGCATGATGATCACCACTGAGGGCATGGCAAACCAGGATGGCATTGGATTTATCCGCATTCAGTTCTCCATAGGTTTCCACCATCAGGTCATACTGTTCGATCACACGCCCGCTACGCAGTTCCAGTGGCTCATCAAAATGAAAGAGCTCCGGAGACACGATGCCGACAGAATCTGCTGGAATGCGTTTTGCCATTGTTTAAAAATACAAAGTAAAAATCTAAAGTTAATAAAAGAGTAAATAAAAAAACGAAAATTATCAGTATGATTTTATTACCTGTTTATATACCGATGACATACATTGCCGCTTGTGCGCTTAATCGCAAGCCCTGTCTTAATGTTCCCACCACCATTATTTCCACCACCTGAATGGAAAGAAAAATAAATATAGGTGAAAAATCCAGGCCACCCATGGGCGGAATGACTTTTCGGAACAGTGACTGCAGAGGCTCCAGCATCTGTTGCACCAGCATCAGAGCCGGATTGCCGCTGTGAGGTGCTACCCAGCTGGCAATTATAGAGATTAACAAACCCCAGAAATAAATTTTCAGAATCAGTGAAAGCATGCCCAGGAATGACCAGCTCAGCAAGGTACCGATACCGGGAATGACAAAGCCCGCGGAAAAGATCATCAGCGTTGTTGCCAGGGTACTGATCATCAGTGTCAGCAGTAACGAGGCAATATCAAAATTCCGCCAGGACGGAATGATGCGTCGTGCTGGATTCAGAATGGGGCTCGTCATTCTTACCAGGGACTGGGTGACGGGATTATAAAAATCTGCCCGGCTGGCCTGTAATAAAAACCGCAGTAACAATGCCAGTACTATTAACCCGCCCAGGGTATTTACCAGCAATATAATGACCTGACCTACAGATGATGACATTTATCTTTCCTGACTACTGAGTAATTCTTTTTACGTGGCTGGCTTGACCGTTGCCGGTTCAGCTGCCGCCAGTTCGCGTGAACGTTCAGCTGCTTTTTCCAGCGCGCGGCCAACCATAGCATTGAAATCTTCCGATGCAAACTGCTGCAGGGCAGCTTCTGTCGTGCCGCCGGGAGAAGTTACGCGACGGCGTAATTCCGAGACATCAACATCGCTGGACTGCGCCAGCCGGGCTGCTCCCAAGGCTGTTTGCTGACACAGCAGCTCTGCTGTTCTGGCGTCCAGTCCAAGGCTGACCGCCGCTTCCTGCATGGCTTCCATAAGCAGGAAAAAATAGGCCGGACCGGAACCGGATAAGGCTGTTACTGCATCCATATCAGCTTCCTTTTCCAGCCAGCAGACGATACCTACCGCACTCAATAGCTTTTCAGCAGCAGATTTTTGCAAGTCAGAGCAATGGGGGTTGGAAAAAAGGGCGCTGGCACCGGTTTGCACCAGGGCTGGCGTATTGGGCATGCATCTTACAATGGCCTGTTTTGGGTGACTCCAGTGCTGCAGGGAGTCCATGGCAACACCGGCAGCAATGGAAACCAGTAAACAATCATTGGCGCAGAGGGTATCGTGAAGCGGCTTTAGTACATCAGCGAGTACCTGCGGCTTGACAGCGAGGATTACCGTGGAGGAATTACTGATTATCGTCTTGTTGTCAGTGCTGGTATTGATTCCCTTGTCAGCAAGGGCGGCCAGCGTCTCGGTATTGGTATCCGAGGCATGGACGTGTTCGGGTTGCCAGCCATTGGCAAGCAGGCCATCAATGAGCGCGCTTGCCATGTTGCCGGCGCCAATAAAACCGATAGTTAAATTTTCTTCAGACATCTGGCGATTGTACCTTAAAGACCCGATAAAGCCTTATTGCTGTGGCAGTTTTACACATTTTGAATATCAGCGTGCTTCCCGGGGGCCAAAAATATCCGTGCCGATACGGATCATGGTGGCACCTTCGGCGATAGCCGCTTCAAAATCATTACTCATGCCCATGGATAGGTGCTGACACTGATCCAGGCCTTGGGCAAGCAGCTTGTCCCTGGCTTCACGAAGACGTCTGAAATTGTCCCGTTGTATGTTTGCATCATTGCTTGCTGCGGGAATCGCCATCAAGCCTGACAGCACCAGGTTAGGTAAAGACTCTACTGCATTGGCAAGCGCCTCAAGCTCATCCACACTGATACCGGCCTTGCTGTCTTCATTGCTTATATTTACCTGTAGCATGATATTGAGCCCAGGCAAGCTCGAGGGGCGCTGATCATTCAGGCGTTGCGCAACTTTTAGTCTATCTACACTATGAACCCACTGAAATGACTCGGCTATTGCACGGGTTTTATTGGACTGGATAGGGCCAATGAAATGCCAGTGTAGTGGCAGGTCTTTTAAGGCATCGATTTTCTCCAGTGCCTCCTGCAGGTAGTTTTCTCCGAAATGCTTTTGGCCGGCCTGGTAAGCGATTTTAACTTTATCGGCACCATGAGTTTTGCTGACGGCGATCAATTGCACAGCCTTATCACTTCGCCCATACTTTACTTCATAGAGTGAAATCAGTTGGCGAACTTTTTCCAGGTTTTCGGGTATGCTCAATGACATATTTTTTTCCTTCACAAGGTTCCGATTATAGGGGGTATAAAACCAGATGAATATTCAGGAATTACTTAACTTCAGCGTACAGCAAGGCTCATCTGACCTGCATATTACCGCTGGCATGCCACCCCTTATACGTGTTGATGGTGATATTCGCCGTATCAATGTGGATCCAATGGATCACAAGGAAGTCCATGGGCTTATTTATGAAATTATGAACGACAGGCAGCGCAAGGATTATGAGGAGCATCTTGAGTCAGATTTCTCATTTGAAGTTCCCGGTTTGGCCCGTTTCAGGGTCAACGCCTTTGTCCAGAATCGCGGCGCAGCCGCCGTTTTCAGAACTATTCCTTCCAAGGTACTCACCATGGAACAGCTTGGCATGGGCAAGGTGTTTGAGGATATCTCCAACAATCCCCGTGGCCTGATTGCGGTAACCGGACCTACGGGTTCCGGTAAAAGTACTACCATGGCAGCGATGATCGATTATATCAACTCCACCAAGTATGAGCATATCCTGACCATTGAAGATCCCATAGAATTCGTTCATGAAAGCAAGAAGTCGCTGATCAACCAGCGTGAAGTTCATCGTGATACCCATGGCTTTAATGAAGCTTTGCGCTCAGCCTTGCGTGAAGACCCTGACATTATTCTGGTTGGTGAATTGCGTGACCTGGAAACTATTCGTCTGGCATTAACAGCTGCAGAAACCGGTCACCTTGTCTTCGGTACTCTGCATACGACGTCTGCTGCTAAAACTATCGACAGGATCGTGGACGTATTTCCGGCTGCAGAAAAAAGTATGGTGCGTTCCATGCTCTCGGAATCATTGCAGGCGGTTGTCAGTCAGACCTTGCTGAAAAAAGTTGGCGGTGGCCGAGTGGCTGCCCATGAGATTATGATCGGTACATCAGCTATTCGAAATCTGATCAGGGAAGACAAGATTGCCCAGATGTATTCTGCAATCCAGACCGGACAGTCAGTAGGCATGCAGACTTTGGACCAGTGTTTGAAGCAACTGGTTGCCAAAGGGCTGGTTGATCGTCAGGAAGCGAAATCCAAAGCCAAGGACGGTAATCAGATCTAGCCCCAGTTACTGGCTGTTGGCGTTGTTTATTTTCAGGCGGCGCTGATCTTTTTCCTGCCTTAACTTGATCTTTCATTCAAAAAGGATTCAAGAATCAGTTGCGCAGCCAGACTGTCGACTTCCGAGTGTTCATCAAACCTTTTTCCGGCTGCTTCAGCATTGGCTCTGCCAATTTCCCTGGCTTCACGCGTGCTCAGGCGTTCATCCATCTTGAAACAGGGCAGCTTGAATCTTGCTTCCAGTTGGGTGATAAAGCGACCAGCTTTTTTTGTCATTTCGTTGCTAGTGCCATCCATATTGAATGGCATGCCAATGACCAGCGCATCGGGTTTCCACTGGCTGACTACCTGTGCCAGTTCATTCCAGTCGGGAATACCCTGCCTGGCCTTGATAAGCGGTAAAGGCGATGCGGTGAGGGTCACAGTCTGCCCCACAGCCAGCCCCATTTTTTGAGTGCCGAAATCAATGCAGAGCAGAGTTGTAATTGCTGAGTTCAGAAGCTTTTTCCTGTTTATGACCGGAATTTAATTTCCGGAAAATTAATCATGACCAACATCAGTGGTTAACTGGTCCATGGAAAAACCAAGCGTCGAGGCTGCCATGTCCGGTTTGCGCTTAAAATCCCTGGAAAAAACAATCTCCTTACTGGCAGGGCAGGTTATCCAGGAGTTACCGGCAATTTCCAGTTCCAGTTGACCTGGGCTCCAGCCGGCACAACCCAGGGTAAGCAGGTAATTCTCCGGACCCTCGCCACGGCCAATATCATCCAGTATGTCCTTTGAGGTGGTGATACTGATGTCATCGGTGATCTGGTGTGTTGATGTCCATTTTCGACCGGCATCATGGAGAATAAACCCTTTTTCAGTTTCCACGGGGCCTCCCGAGAGCACCGGCTCTTCAAGACCTTGCCCATAGCGAAAGTCGATATCGAGCTGGCTGAATATTTCCTTTAATTGCACTTTAAGGGGCAGATTGACCACAATGCCCAGAGCGCCTTCTTCTGCGCTATGTTGCCACATGTAAATCAGGGTATGGCCAAAATATGAGCCATTCAGCTGTGGCATGGCAATTAGAAAATGGTCTGTGAGATTAAGCGTTTCGTCATTCATGAGTCTGTTGAGTATAAATTGTTATCCTGAGACTAATATTGGGGTGCTGTCAGTAGTTTCAACTGCTATTCAACTTTCATCCTGCTACCACAGGAGAATCAGAAGCTGCGGAAGGAATTGCTCTGATGAAACTGCCAGGTTCTTATAATGTCGAGAATATCGGCTTCCTGTTTCAATTCGTCCGGAAAGGCTGCGAACGGGGAGGCTAGGTAGACAATGCGGATGGCTGATTCGTCCAGTATTCTATGGCCGGAGGAGCTGAGAATACGAACATCAGCTACGCTGCCATCAGAGCGTAGTGACACCAGCAGCCTGAGATTGCCATAAATGCCCTCGGCACTGGCCTCGGCAGGATAATTCAGGTTGCCCACAGCCTCGACTTTTTTGCGCCAGTTGTCCAGGTACAGGGAGTCCCGGGATTTCTGGGTAGAAGCGGATGAAATGGTGTAGCGTCGAGGCCGCTTGGCATAAGCCTGTCGGCGAATATCCAGCTGTGCCTGCAAGCTGGCCAGGCGGTCATTTAGCTGACTTTCGGTCAGGTTTTCCAGTGGTTGTTCTTCAGTTTCCTGTTGCGGTTGTTCGCTGGGTTCATCATTAATCTGCTGCAGAGATTCGGTTTCAGTGGCCAGCACCTGATCAGTGAGTTCTGTTTTTTCGGTCAGTGATTCAACAAAAGGGCTGACATCCTGAATCAGGTCTTCATTGAAGCGGGATTCCACTGGCGTACTAGGCGCGGCCTTGTCCTCAAGACTGCCGCTTCCCTGCTGGTTTTCCTGGGCTAGAAAATCCGCATTGTCGGGCGCTTCCTCGCTACGGTACTGGGCAAGGGTGACTTCCATTGAAGTAGTGGTGTTCACATTTTCCAGAATGCTGAAGCCGACGCCAAGAATCAGCACCACATGCAGGCAGATAGAAACAAACATAGTGAAGCCGAATCTTTCACCGGAAAGTGCTGTAGCTTCTGTGGAGACGGCAGTATTCATCAATCTATGTGCAGAGACTTTCCTGAGTCGTTTTTGCTATTTCTGTCAGTCACGCAACTGCTGCAGTTTTTGCTCAATACAGTTCATCAGGTCGCCGGCAATATCCAGATTGAATATTTCATCCAGCTCCCTGATACAGGTCGGACTGGTAACATTTACTTCAGTCAGATAGTCACCAATCACATCAAGACCGACAAATAATAGCCCGTTTTCTTTCAGCGTAGGGCCCACCTGGTCACAAATCCAGCGATCTCTGTCACTTAGCTCCACCCCTTTTGCGGTGCCGCCGGCGGCAAGGTTGCCGCGGGTTTCATTAGCGGCGGGTAGTCGGGCCAACGCAAAGCCAACAGATTTTCCATCAATCATCAGAATGCGTTTGTCGCCACTGGAAATTTCCGGAATAAAGGTTTGCGCCATAATTTGTCGGGTACCGTATTCAGTTAGCGTTTCTATAATCACACTGATATTGGGGTCACCGGGTTTTATACGAAAAATACCGGTGCCGCCCATGCCATCGAGAGGCTTGAAAATGACATCTTTCTGAGCTTTATAGAAATCCTGCAGCAATTCCTTTTTTCGCGAAACCAGCACAGGCGTACAGCATTGTGGAAAAAGGGTAGCACTGACTTTCTCATTAAAGTCCCTAAGCGCTTGCGGCTTGTTGACTACCAGCACGCCTTCCCGCTCTGCCTGTTCCAGAATATAGGTACTGTAGATAAATTCGCGGTTAAAAGGTGGATCCTTGCGCATCAGGATGACATCAACGTCGGCCAGTGATTGTCGGCTTTCAGGGCCAAGCGTGAAGAAGTTCTGAGGATTCATTTCTACACTCAGGTCCTGCATGATGGCCATGGCCTTGCCATCTTCAAGATATAAACCATCCTGTTCAATGTAGAATAGTTGCCAGCCTTTTTTTTGCGCTGCATTCAACATGGCCAAAGTTGTATCTTTTTTGAAATTTATGGACTGGATTGGGTCCATGACTACGGCAAGTTTTACTGTCATTTACTACTCCGGCGGAATGCGGTCAATGGCTGGCGGGAAAGTTTATCGATTATAACAAAAAGCAGTTTACATGAACCTTGTGATTCCGGGCACTGAAATAGGGTGAAATTATCATTATTCCTTTCGCGATTTAATGCGCTTTTTTGGTGCTTTTTTGCTCCTTCCTTTGCGCTTAACTTTGTTACAATGCCGGCCTCATCAATCATCTTCATTTATCTTGGGATATTCAATTGCGTCTTCTTGGTTTTTACTGGGGCATAGCCGGTGTCATCGCTTTTATCTCCTTTGCCGTGGTCAGACTGAGTCCACGCATCGCTGAAATAACGGAATATTCCCTTAGCCCGCTGCAGTGGCTGGTATTGGTAGGGTTTGTATTGTGGATGGCCTGGGCGGAAGGTTATAAGGGATTTCACCGCGCGTTTGCGCCGCGGGTTATTGCCAGAGCCAGATATCTGCGCACCAACACCGAGTCCTCTCATCCGGTATTGGCGCTATTGGCTCCGCTATTTTGCATGGGTTATATCCATGCAACCCGGAAACGAAAAATTGTATCCATCGCGGTTACTTCAGTTATTGTCGGGCTGGTGATGTTATTACGTATCACACCGCAACCATGGCGCGGAATCATTGATGCCGGTGTGGTGACCGGGCTTAGCCTGGGCATACTTTCGATCGTTTACTTCTGGTTTCAGGTGGAGAGTGGCAATTGGAATCATCCAGTGGCGCTGGATCTGCCAGGGTCGGATACCAAGAAGGAAGCCTAGCGCAAAGCAACAGACCTTATTGCGTTAACACTGCCCTGAGCTGCGCTTCAGCTGCTGTAAATGAAAAATGCTCATCAATATTATGCTTGCCAGCATCGGAAAGCTTTTGCCACAAGTCCTGATCGCTATAAAGGCGCAGAATTTCCCTGGCAACGTCTTCCGGCTGCTCTGCAATCAGAATGTCCTTTTCATGTTCCAGATTCATGCCCTCTGCGGCAATGGGTGAAACCACCATCGGCACACCAAAAGACATACTGGAATTAATTTTGCCTTTTACTCCAGCGCCATAGCGCAGCGGAGCAATGGAAATCCTGATGTCATTAAACAGCGGTTCGATATCCGCCACAAACCCGGTAATGATGACACGATCACTGGCTCTGGCTTTTATACTGGCCGGAACATGACCACCGACAATAAGCAGCTTGATATCGCGGTTTTGTGCATGCACGAGGGGGAATATCTGATCCAGAAAATACTGCATGGCGTCGCTGTTGGGGGGGTGTTCAAAGTTTCCTATAAACAGCATGTGCTCCCTTTCTGCAAATGACTTGCCGGTGGTAAAGGTCTGGTGAATATTGGAAAGCAGGCCAACATTTATTTCAGGGGCCTCCTGTTTGAAAAGTTCCAGCTCTACCGGGCTGACTACCAAGGTGGTATCGGCCTTGCGCGCAATAGTGAGCTCCTGAACTTTGCGCATAGCAGCAGACTCAGCCAGGTGTTTGTCTCCGGTTAACTCGGCTTCACGCTGTTCGCGTAAAAAATGCAGATCTACCGTATCAAAAATTATTCGGGCATGGGGGCAGCTTCTTTTTACTTCATCAATATACTTTTCTGCATAATCCGCTCTGCTCAGGATTACTGTTTCAAATTGCTGGCCAAATTCCTGCAGGTATTGCTCCACCGAGTGGATATAGGGCACATACTGACATTCAATACCCAGGGCCTGCATTTGTGGCGTGTACTTTTCGTGGTAATGCATGTTGGCTGGCAGGAAAGTTACTTTATAACCCAGGGTCTGAAGAATTTTCAGGACATTAAACATTCGCAGCGATCCGGAATCGTGATCAGGCATTAGTACCCGCGCATCAATAACGAGGATATATTTGTCCACATGCCGTTCTTTTTCCCGGTGCGGCTGTCTGCCATTGGGACGATGATGTTTAAGTGTATCCTGCCAGCGGTTGAAAAACTTCTCATGGTTTAGCTGCTGGTATTGTTTGATACCACTGCCTATGTCGGTGCCGGAGGTGATGCCCTCAAAATGAATGATGCTGGCATTGGGTTGGTAATACACTTTTTTACCGGATTCGCGTACCTTGAATGCAAGGTCCGTATCTTCGTAATAGGCTGGTACATAGCGGGGATCAAATTTTCCCAGGGTCCTGAAATCATCAAGAGCAATCATCAGGCAAGCCCCGGAACAGTAATCAACCTGTCGGCAGTAACTGTACTGGGGATGATTGGGATCTTCGCCACGGCCGAAATTCCAAGCAGAGCCATCTCGCCAGACGATACCGCCAGCTTCCTGTAGCGTGCCATCGGCAAAAACCAGTCTGGCGCCAACCAGCCCGGCATCAGGAAAATCTATAAAGGTCTGCAGCAGCGCGGCAAGCCAGTGTTTTCTGACTTCAGTATCATTGTTCAGCAGCACCAGAAACTCACCCCTGGCAGCATCAGCGCCCTTGTTACAGGAGTGAATAAAGCCCAGGTTTTCTTCATTCCGGATGACGTTTATACCAGTGATTCTGGAAAGCATTTGCGTCGTTTTGTCGGACGAGCAGTCATCAACCACAATCACTTCAAAAGGAATATCATTAGCATGGTCAAGAATGCTCTTCAGACAATGAAAGGTATAGTGGTACTGGTTATAAACAGGAATAACGATACTCACCTTTGGCTGCGCAAAGGTTGGAAAATCCAGAGGAGCATAGTTTTTGGAGATACTTGTTTGGGCTTTGATTTCTTCAGCCCTGCTGAGCCGGGCAGCAATAATATCTTTTAGTCTGACAGCGATTCCACCAATGCCATCGGTGCGTAAAAAATAGCGCAACCTGGTCAGCGCTCTTAATGGTCGTGTCAGTCGCCAACTCTTGCTGTGATAAATAACCTGTAGTTCATGGTGCAAGGCATGGTTATAGTTTTTCTGCGCTATTACTTCTTGCTTCTGCGCTATTACTTCCTGCTCAGTTTCGTGAAGATCTTCTGCGAGACTGTTCAGTTTGGCTTGTGAATCTTTTTGAAGCTTATCCAGTTGTTCCCGTAACAGGTCAATATGGGATTTTTTTTCCTTAATATTGGCGTCCAGATTTTCGACTGTTTTTTCAAAAACAGCGAGGCGTGGGAATTCCCGGCTGCGGTTTATCAGTGCCAACAGCCTTTGCTCTGGCCAGCGTTCAAGCCATTTTTTATAAATAGCCAGACGAAAACCATCGATATCATCTTCTGTATTTTCCTTGGCACCAAAGCCGCTGCTGCCAGCCACCCTATAGGTAGCCGTACACAGATTACTAAACAGAAATTCGTGTTGTTGAGCCAGCTGAAGCCAGAAATCCCAATCTTCGAAACGATCAAAGGCAGGATCAAAACGATAGCCTACAAGAAGCAAGCTGCGTTCAAACAGGACTGCATGGATAGGAATAAAGTTTTCAATCATCAGGCGTACCGGGTCAAATGCGTGGGCAAAAGACGGGGTTTCTTCAAGCTCGCCATCAGTCATGACCCTCACCGCACTGTAGGCAAGTCTATAATTTTTTTCTTTGCCCAGAGCCTTAACAAGCGTAGCAATATGGGCAGGATCAATAGAGTCGTCATCATCCAGAAACAGGCAGTAGTCACCTGCGGCCTGTTCCAGGGCCAGGTTGGCAGCATGGGATCTGCCATGCTCTGCCTTGTTATTTACCCAGCGAATTTCTGTTGGGCCTGGCTCGGTAAATTCAGCAGAGAAATCTTCGCCGCCATCATTAACAATAACTATTTCAATGGGGGCATAAGACTGGGCCAGGACTGATGCAACGGCTTCTTTTAATAGTGTTTGCCTGTCTTTGGTGCGGATCAAGACAGAAACAAGAGGGGTGGTATTCATGGCTGTAACCGGAGTCAGGCGCTGGGACTAAGCCGCCAGACGAGAGATATGCACCACAAGTATTTCGCCTATGAAGTCGAGGAACAAGGTATCAAGGCTTGAATTGAAATGATTGTGCTTGTCACTACCTATTACCAGAATCGGCGCGCTGTATTGATCAGCCCCACTGATACTGTCGCCGGGGTGAATCGGAATGATGGCGGCAGATAAAATTTCTTTTTGACTGTCAGGGAATAGCAGTCGGGCCTGTTCAGGAGACAGCTCACAACAGAAGGTACGTTTTTTCTCAAAAAGCTTGCCCATTTTTTCCCTGGTTGGTCCGGCGGGAAGAATGTGAATGCCTTTTTTCCGGGCATCGCTGTCAGGCTTGTCAGCAATAAAAAGTAAGTTGCTGGCATCAGCTGAAAACTCGGTTTTTAACGTATCAGCGACTATGCTGGATAAGCTCTTAAGGCTATCGCTTTTTATTATTTCGAGGATGACAATGCGTGTTTTTTCAAACAGGGCATCATTTTCTTCAGCATTAAAAATGAAATTATTGATATTGTTCTGAAGATCCCGATTGCGCTCGCGGAACAGGGCTACCTGTCTTTCAAGCAGGGATATTGCACCACCACTGACATGGGGAATAGTGAGCTCCAGTAACAGATCGGCTTTGCGATTGAAGAAATCAGGATTCTCTATCAGGTACTTGCTAACAGAGTCGTCATCAAGTGTTCCACTTGATACTGCATGATTGCTGGAATCTGACTTCATATTTCAATACTTCCCTCGAAGACTGTCGTCGCAGGTCCGGTTTTAAACACCGGTGAATTCCCTCCCTGCCAGTTTATTTGTAGTGATCCACAAGGCAGCTGCACTTGAACTGTATTGTCCAGCAGACCCTGACGAATTCCTGCCACTACTGCTGCGCAGGCGCCCGTGCCACAGGCCAGGGTTTCACCCGCACCTCGTTCAAATACCCTGAGTCTGATTGTACCTTTATTAACCACCTGCATGAAGCCGGCATTGACGCGACCGGGAAAACTGGAATGATTTTCTATCAACGGTCCCCATTCAGTCACTGGCGCTGCATCAATATCAGGCACAACCAGCACCGCATGGGGGTTACCCATGGACAACACTGACAGTTCCAGATTTTCTCCGTTGCCAAGTTGCAGTGGGTAGGTGAGCGCCTCATCATCGGCAATAAACGGAATTTCTGCTGGGGTAAAAACCGGTGCGCCCATGTTTACGGTGATTTCGCCATCATCCCGGGCCTGGCAGTGCAGAGAGCTGTTATTGACCAGTTGCAGCGTGAGTTCGCTGTTGCTGCTTAGCCCTCTGGCCTGGATAAAAGACACCATACAGCGCGCGCCGTTGCCACAGTTTTCTGCCTGGCTGCCGTCAGGATTGTAGACCAGGTAGGCAAAGTCATGCCCCGGGGCAGTGGCTGGAGCAACGATGAGTAATTGGTCAAAGCCGATGCCGGTGTGTCGATTACCAAGTTGCCGAATCTGATCCGGGCTCAGGTTTATGGGCTCGCTAACGCCATCAAGAACAATGAAGTCGTTACCCAGGCCATGCATTTTAGTGAAATTGAGAGTCATGATTCAGCTCAATCCAGCGGATTTTCCAGCGCCAGCTGGTCCTCATAGGTTTCCCGACGCCTGGCCAGATGAACCTGATCGCCGTCCACCAGCACCTCGGCGGCGCGATTGCGGGTATTGTAATTGGAGCTCATGGCAAAACAGTAAGCGCCGGCTGATCGCACTGCCAGCAGGTCGCCATTATCAATTGCCAACTCTCGCTGACGTCCGATGAAATCGCCGGTCTCACAGATTGGCCCCACCAGGTCATAGGTATGAACTGCTACAGTTTCATTTACTTTCACCGGTACCACGTCCATCCAGGCCTGGTACAAAGCTGGGCGAATAATGTCATTCATGGCCGCATCAACGATGGCAAAACGGTGTTCACCGTTGGTTTTGATATTGTTTACATGGGTCAACAAGACACCGGCATTGGCACAAATAGATCTTCCCGGTTCCAGTACCAGGGTTAAGGGCCGCTCGCCAAGCACCTGCCTTACCGCCTGAATCAATTCCTGGGGTGTCGGTGGCGTTTCATCCCGGTACTGCACGCCGAGCCCGCCGCCGATATCCAGATGCCTGATGCTGATGCCCTCAGCTGCCAGCTCATCTATCAGCAGAAGGGTGCGTTCCAGCGCCGCCAGAAAGGGCTCGATACTGGTGAGCTGGGAACCTATATGGCAATCCAGACCGATCAACTCCAGTCCTGCCATGGTGCTGGCCTGCCGATAAAGCAGGCGTGCATCTTCCATGGAAACACCGAATTTGTTTTCTTTCAGTCCGGTAGAAATATAGGGATGGGTCTTGGCGTCCACATCCGGATTAACGCGAATGGAAACCGGTGCGCGTACATTTCTTTGCATGGCGACATCGTTCAGCTGTACAAGCTCCAGCGCTGATTCAACATTGAAGCAATGAATGCCGGCATCCAGTGCTGCATGCATTTCCTCAATGGTTTTGCCGACGCCGGAAAAAATAACACGGGCTGGATCACCACCAGCGGCAATCACGCGAGCCAGTTCGCCACCGGAAACAATATCAAAGCCACTGCCCAGTTTGGCCAATACACTCAGCACGGCCAGATTGGAATTGGCTTTAACCGCATAACAGACCAGATGAGTGCATCCTGCGAGTGCCTCTTCGTAGGCTCGATATTGTTGCTCCAGAGCGGCCCGGGAATAGACAAAGCAGGGCGTGCCAAATTCCTCGGCGATCCGGGTCAGCGCTACTGCTTCAGCGAAAAGCTGATTATTTTTAAATGTAAAATGTTCCATAGCCTGACAGGGTCTATTAATTGAATTGTGTGGCGGAGGGAGGAACCAGAGGTCCTTTTTGTCCGCATGCGCTCAGCCCTAATCCCGATAACAGGCAAAGACTGATCAATAGCAGTGACAACAGTTTTCTCATCGCCCTCGTTACCTCTTGTTTATAAAGCAAGTATCTGGAGATCAGGAATCGATTGGCTGGATAATAGTGATTTATATCGCAACTAATTCTGTAAGCGGCGATTATACTGGTTAATACTGTCAGCAACCAATCGCTGATTTAAGCCGGGGACGATATACTTGCAGTTCAAAGCTCGCACGAGCAGGCAGCCATCATTACCAGGATAGAAAAGACTATGACAGAACAGGACTTCAACTCCCGTTATGAACAAACATTGCTGGCCATTGAAGATGCCGTCGAGGAAAGCGGCGAAGATCTGGATTATGAGTCAGTAAACGATATTCTTACACTGACCTGTACTGATGGCACGGCTATCATCATCACCCGGCAGTCAGCTACCCGGCAGTTATGGCTTGCCGCTAGAAGTGGCGGTTTTCACTTTGATATGCACGATAGCAGTTGGGTGTGTGATTCTGATGGGGAGACATTATACGACAAATTGTCGGCAATCTGTCTGGAGCAGGGAGGCGTCAGTATTCAATTTCCATGAGAAATTGTTTACTTCAAGCTTATTTCTATTGCCAATTGCGACTTTTATTAAGAGGATTGTTGCAGGCAACTGCAAGAGTGATTGGAATACTCTTGCAGCACCTGCGACCATTCCTGTCATTTGTACTACTTATAACTGAAATTTCTTCATTAGCTAATAATAGATTGCTTATAAAGAAATCAGCAATTAATAATCAAGCGACATTGTGCATGTAAACATCTTGCTGCGGATAAGGGATTGAAATGCCAGCATCATCCAGACTGTTTTTGATGGCTTCAATGATGTCCCAGCGTGCTGCCCAGTAATCCGCTGTATTAACCCAGGGCCTGACCACCAGATTAACACTGCTATCAGCCAGTTCGGCAACGGCAACAACGGGCGCCGGATCAGTCAGAACACGAGAATCCTTGCTCAGAACATCCAGAATAATATCCTTGGCCTTGCCCATGTTATCGTCATAGCTGATACCAATGGTCAGATCGATTCTACGAGTAGCCAGTGCGCTGGCATTAACGATAGTGCTACCGAAAACTACGGAATTTGGCACGATGATGCGCTGATTGTCGCCGGTGTGCATCAATGTGCAAAACATACCAATTTCATCAACCACACCACTGACTCCGCTGACACTAATAAAATCACCTATTTTAAAAGGTCTGAAAACAATGATCATGACACCGGAGGCAAAATTTGACAGGGAGTCCTTAAGTGCCAAACCAATAGCCAGGCCGGCGGCACTGATAATGACCATTAGTGAGGTGACATTGACGCCGAGTTGATCGATGGCCGCCAGAACCACAGCAATAAACAAAACGGCATAAAGCATACCGCCCAGAAATTTGACCAGCATTTCATCCTGGTTGGCTTTACGTAATAATTTTTTGGCAAAGTTGGCAATGGCTTTTGCAATCCATTTACCGATTACAAATATTGCCAGAGCGATAATTATTTTAATTGCCCAGGGAATGATAAGCGTAATTATCATATCTTGATTGATTTCCATAGATATCTCTTACTATGTTAATTGCGTTCTTTTATTACTGGTTTTTCCAAATGTCTATTTGATTACTTTCTTTGCTGCTTCTATTGCAAGCCTTACCTGTGCCGGCGCAGTGCCGCCAATGTGATTTCTCGCATTAAGTGATCCTTCCAGACTCAATACCGAAAAAACGTCCTGCTTTATCTCTGGTGAAAAAACTTGCAGTTCTTCAAGGCTCATTGCCGCCAGGTCCTTGTTTTTTTCAACGCCATAAGAAACCGCTTTGCCAACCACTTCATGGGCATCACGAAATGCCATGCCTTGCCTGACCAGATAGTCAGCCAGGTCGGTAGCGGTAGAAAAGCCCTTAAGTGCGGCTGTTCGCATGCTTTCTTTTTTTGCCTTGATAGCCGGAATCATGTCGGCGAATGCTTTCAGGCAGTCGTTAATTGTATCCAGGGTATCAAACAGAGGTTCCTTGTCTTCCTGGTTGTCCTTGTTATAGGCAAGAGGCTGAGACTTCATCAATGTCAGCAGGGAAACCAGGTGGCCATAAACGCGGCCGGATTTGCCGCGTACAAGTTCAGGTACGTCAGGGTTTTTCTTTTGTGGCATTATTGAAGAGCCGGTACAGAATCTGTCCGGTAGCTCAATGAAATCAAATTGCGCCGAGGTCCAGATAATCAGCTCTTCGGATATTCTTGACAGATGAGTCATCAATAGACTTGCAGCGGCACAAAACTCTATGGCAAAGTCACGGTCACTGACGGCGTCCAATGAGTTTGCTGCAGGCTTGTCAAAACCCAATAGCTCAGCGGTCATATTCCTGTCGATGGGAAATGAAGTGCCTGCCAAAGCCGCTGCTCCAAGGGGTGAAATATTAACGCGCTTTCTGCAATCCTGCATGCGTTCATAATCCCGCTGCAGCATTTCAAACCAGGCCATCAAGTGATGGGCAAAACTTACTGGCTGTGCTGTCTGCAAATGGGTAAATCCGGGCATGATGGTTTCGGTTTCTTTTTCAGCGAGGCTGATGATGCCTTTCTGAACCTGCCTGATGGCGACAGAAACAGCATCAATACCATCACGCATAAATAAACGGATATCAGTGGCGACCTGATCGTTTCTCGATCTACCGGTATGAAGTTTCTTGCCCACATCACCAATCTTTTTGGTTAGAGCCGCCTCTATATTCATATGCACGTCTTCAAGACTGACAGACCACTGGAAGCTTTCTGCTTCTATTTCATCCTTTATTTGCCCCAATCCCTGAATAATTTTCTCGCTTTCTTCAGTAGTCAGAATTTCCTGCTTTGCCAGCATGGTGGCATGAGCGATGGAGCCGGCGATGTCTGCCCGGTAAAGACGCTTGTCAAAGGTGACAGACGCCGTGAACCGTTCCACGAATTCATCAGTGGCTTCGGAAAAACGACCGCCCCAGAGCTTGCCTGCTTTTGGATCCTGGCTCATGTGTGAGTACTTTTAGTTAACTAGACAAATAACAAGCCGACGATTATAGCAATGGAGGGGATGGTTGGGGTAGCTTCAGTATTGATAAAGCGTAAAATAGGAATTCCGGCTTTCCAGTGTCAGTGGCGCGCTGTAACAATTATGCAACAGTTATAAGCATTAATAAGTAGCAGAAAAGGCTGTAAGAGCAGTATCTATGAGCAAGGAAATTCTTCGAATCGCAACCCGTGAAAGCCCTCTGGCCATGTGGCAGGCTGAATATGTGCAGCAGGCCCTGCTTGATCGCTATCCCGATTTACAGGTGGAACTGCTACCAATGACGACCAAAGGTGACCAGATTCTTGATGCCCCCTTGTCGAAAGTCGGCGGTAAGGGGCTGTTTATGAAAGAGCTGGAAGTTGCCATGCTGGAAGGCAGGGCAGATATCGCGGTTCATTCCATGAAAGATGTCCCGATGTTTTTTCCCGAGGGTTTGATGCTGGCCGTCATCTGTAAGCGCGAGGATTTTCGCGATGCCTTTGTTTCCAACCAATACGCCAGCTTTGACGCGCTGCCAGCAGGGGCTGTTGTGGGTAGTTCAAGTTTGCGACGTCAGTGTCAGCTAAAGGCCATAAGACCGGATATCGAGATCAGGGATTTACGCGGTAATGTGAATACACGCTTGCGCAAACTGGATGAAGGCGAATATGACGCCATTATTCTGGCTGCGGCAGGCCTTATTCGTCTCGGCATGTCAGACAGAATTGCCGCTTTCCTTGACACCGCAACTTGCCTGCCGGCTGGCGGGCAAGGCGCTGTGGGGATCGAATGCCGGATTGGCGATACTGAGACCTTAAAGCTGCTGGAAACTCTTTCCCATCGCGAAACCGCTGTCTGTGTGAATGCGGAACGGGCCATGAATACGGGTCTCAATGGTGGATGTCAGGTACCCATAGCCTGCCTGGCAGAATTAGCAGGTACAGGAGCAGAGGAAACCGTTCACATCAGAGGCCTGGTGGGTGAAACTGACGGATCAAAAATATTATTCAGTGAAAGAAAAGGGCCTTCCTCTGAAGCTAATGCACTGGGCAAGGCGGTGGCTGATGAATTGTTGAATCAGGGTGCAGACAGGATTCTGGCACAACTTGAGATGTCATGACGCGCCATTTCCAATGATTACATTCGCAAAGAAATCGCCAGAGCTGAAGGAACCCTCCCACTAATGCTTGAAGGCAAGTCTATCTGGATTACCCGACCTGAAGGACAGGCTGAAAGTCTTGTTATGAGTCTGGAAGAAGGCGGTGCCCGCCCCAGCCTGTTGCCCATGCTCGCTATTTCTCCTGTTGCCCTGGATGAAAACATCAAGGCGACAATATTGTCACTGGATCAGTATGACCTGTTATTTTTTATCAGTACCAACGCCGCGACACTGGGAATGGAGTTGATTCATAATTACTGGCCGCAGTTTCCCGAGCAACTGGCCATTTACAGTGTTGGCCCGACCACTGCCAGGGTTATAGAAAGCTATGGTTTGAAAGCGGAGTATCCAGTTGAGCGCATGAGTAGTGAAGGTCTGCTGGCGCTTGCATCACTGGCGCAGCTGGAGGGCAAGAAAGCGCTTATTGTGCGCGGTGTTGGCGGACGTGAATTACTGGCTTCAGCCTTGCGCGAACGAGGGGTACTGGTAGATTACCTCGAGTTATACCAGCGCACCATGCCGGCATACGAGCCGGGTTACCTTGCCAATAGTCTGGCTAATGAGCCTCCGGCGGCTGTTATCGTGACCAGTGCAGAAGCGCTAGCCAATTTTTCGGCATTGCTACAGCGGGATAATGTCAACGCAGGTTCTGTGCCGCTGTTTGTTTCTTCACCGCGTATTGCCGAGAATGCAGCGGAATTGGGGTTTGTGCAGACTATTACCATGTCAGGAGCAGACGATAGGGCTATAATCGAAAGCCTGAAAACACATCTTCACTGAGAACCGGATGAGCAATAAAGAAAACACCCCCGCACAGAATAAAGGTGAGCAGCAGAGCGCGGCGAACAGCGGCGCAGGCGCTGCGGGTGAAAAAACAGGTTCGCTCAGGACTGCCAGTGCTGCATCTCCGGCGCGCCCTTCAGGTAGCAAAGCTGGCGGCAACTTCAGTCTGTTCCTTAATATTCTTCTGCTGGCCGCGATTGTTGTTCTTGCTTATTTTATGTACGAGCAGGACAAGGTCGTAAAGGTTTTGTTTGAACAACAAAATAGTCTCAGTAGCGAGCGTATTAACACTGGCGCACAGGTCAGCCAGTTGCAATCTTCCTTGCAGTCACTGGGAAGTCAGTTACAAGATCAGCTGGCAGAAACACAGCAGGCATCTGCTTCTCTCACCCGTAACCTGATCCAGCAGTCCATGCAGGAACAGGATGCAGAAATTGAACGTCTGCAAAACGAATTGATCAGCACCCGTCTGAGAATTAACTCCAATAATCCGGGGGCAAGCCAGCAATGGTTGCTGGCAGAAGCTGCTTCATTATTAAGGCTGGCACAGCAGCAGATGGTGGTAGCGCGAAATGTAAGAACTGCCCAGGCACTTTTCATTGCAGCGGACGATGTGCTGAAACAGATTGATGATCCTGCCATTTTTTCTGTGCGGGAAGTTCTTGCCGGAGAACTGGCGGCTATTCGTGGCGTCTCCGAAGTGCCAATACAGGATATTTATCTACAGCTTGGGGCGATCTCGCAGCAGCTGGAATCACTGCAGGTGAATAATGATCTGCAACAGCAGGTAGCAGCAGGGGAGCGAGTTGCACTGTTAAATAATGAGCGTGTTGAAGAACCTGGCTTGCTGTCACAGTTTTTTTCAAGCCTGGGCAATCTTGTAAACCGGTTTCTCGTTGTCAGGCGACGTGATACGCCTCTTGATGCTTTGATGACTCCAGGGCAGGAAGCGGCCCTGTTACAAACGGTGCGTCTGCAACTGGAGCAGGGTAGAACCGCGCTGTTAAAAGGCGAGCAGGAAATATATAGCGCCAGTCTTTTGCAGGCGCGTAACAATATTAATAATTACTTGTCCGGCGAAGCTTCCATGAAGAACAGCATACTTGCCAGTCTCGATGGCCTGATTAACAGACGCATTGTCACCGAAGGCCCGCCCCTGATACGCACCCGCAGCGCACTTGACCAGATCATTTTGGCCGGTGAACTGGCGAGTGGAAGGATACAGCCGCCAGAATGATTCGACCTTTTATCTACAGTCTTGTCGCGCTTGGAGTAGGTGCCTGGCTTTACACCATGCTTGGTGATGATCCGGGTTATGTGCTGATTTCCTTCGCTACCTGGTCAGTGGAAAGTACCCTGGTTGCCCTGGTATTGTTTCTGCTGGTCCTGCTGGTTCTTGTTTTTGGCTTTTATAAACTCCTTGCATTGCTCAATCCACTTGGTCTGTTGAAAGGGGATTCATGGTTTGGCGCGTCGCGCCGCAGAAAAGCCGCCGCCGCTGCCAGCGAAGACGGCTTGCGTCTGTTATTACTGGGCCACTGGCAGGATGCCTATAAATTACTGGTTGAGAATGCGGGCCGAGTCGACAGCCCGGTATTCAATTACCTTGCCGCAAGTCTGGCTGCCTGGCAACGCAAAGATGATGCCTCGTGGAACTACTGTCTGGAGCAGGCCGCACGTAAAGCAGGCACATCCAGTCCCGCTATCAAGTCTCTGAAAGCCCTGCTTGAGTTCCGCTCCGGAAAAATTGAACAAAGCCTGGCGATTCTCATCGCGTTGGATAGAGAAGCCCCTGGTAGTCCCTATGTGTTAAACCTGATCATGAACTGTTATCTCACTTTGCAGGATTGGGAAAAGCTCGGAACCTTGATGCCTGCACTGGAAAAACACAAGGTGGTTAATGCTTCAGAAATGCTTCGCCTGCAGGCAAAAATTGCTGCCCATAGTTTGAGTCGAATCAACCTGCAAAACGGCACTGCCAGTCTTTTAAAAAGTCAGTGGCAAAGCATGGACAAGGAAGTAAAGCGCAACGAAGAAATGACGCTGGTCTACATGGAAAAGTTGCAGGAATTTTTACTGCCTGAAGAAGCCCTGGCAGTGGCATTGGCCTTCCTTAAAAAACAGTGGAGCGATCAGGTCGTTTTAAAAACAGGTTTTCTGGATGCCGCTGAACCTGGCAGATTATTGGTGCAGCTGGAACAATGGATAAAGGAAAGGCCTAGTAATCCGGCATTGATGCTCAGCCTGGGTCGCGTCAGTTTACGCAACAAACTATGGGGCAAGGCCAGGGAATATTTTGAAAGCAGCCTGCGTTTTTCAAAGAGCAAGGCTCTTTCTGCAGAAGCCAATGCCGAGTTAGCCCGACTGATGGACCATCTGGGTGAACATGCACACAGTGCTTCTCTTTATAGAAAAGCCCTGGCGCAGTTGGAGCATCGCTTGCCTGAATTGCCTATGCCGGAATGACTTAAGCGGAAAAAAGATGAAGGAAAAAGGATAAAGGTGGGCGGAGTAACAAGTTGCAAGTTGCAAGTCTCAAGTGAAAATAAGGATTCCTGATATATTGCGTTAGATGTCTGGCAAGCGACAATCTTGCTTGTCTCTTGTCTCTTGTCTCTTGTCTCTTGTCTCTAGTCTTCTTGATCGAAAATACCCAGTTCGTCCCAGATAGAATCAATTTTATTTTTTACGTCTTCCGACATGCTGATGGGGGTGCCCCATTCGCGGGTGGTTTCACCGGGAAATTTTGAGGTGGCATCGAAGCCGATCTTTGAGCCGAGGCCAGAAACCGGTGAGGCAAAATCAAGATAATCAATGGGCGTGTTTTCTATGATGACTGAATCCCTTGCCGGATCCATTCGGGTTGTCATTGCCCAGATAACATCCTGCCAGTTTCTTACGTCCACATCATCGTCTGTCACAATAATAAATTTGGTATACATAAATTGGCGCAGGAATGACCATATTCCCATCATTACGCGTTTGGCATGCCCGGGATATTGCTTCTTCATACTGACCACAGCCATACGATAGGAACAGCCTTCCGGCGGGAGATAGAAATCAACGATTTCAGGAAACTGCTTTTGCAGTATCGGCACGAATACTTCATTCAATGCCACACCCAGTATGGCGGGCTCATCTGGCGGCCTGCCAGTGTAGGTGCTGTGATAAATCGGATCCTTGCGATGAGTGATTCTGTCCACGGTAAAAACCGGAAATTGTTCGACTTCGTTGTAATAACCAGTGTGATCACCAAAAGGTCCCTCATCGGCAACTTCATCGAGGTCAAGATGACCTTCGAGGACAAATTCAGCCGAGGCGGGGACTTGAAGTGAGTTGCCGATTGAGTTGGCGACTTCGGTTTTACTGCCCCTGAGCAATCCGGCAAAACCATATTCCGACAGGGTGTCAGGTACAGGGGTGACGGTGCCAAGGATGGTCGCTGGATCTGCACCGATAGCTATTGAGATCGGAAAAGGTTCACCGGGGTGTGCTACTTTCCACTCACGGAAATCAATGGCGCCACCACGATGCGCAAGCCAGCGCATAATCAGCTTGTTCCTGGACAGCAACTGCATACGGTATATGCCAAGATTTTGTCTATCCTTGTGCGGTCCACGGGTAATCACCAGCGGCCATGTGACCAATGGCGCTGCATCACCAGGCCAGCAGGTCTGAATAGGCAATAAACCAAGATCCACATCATCGCCTTCAATGACGACTTCCTGACAAGGAGGTTTTTTTACCAGTTTAGGTGAAAGGTATAAGGCATTTTTAAATTTGGGGGCCTTGTCGAGCAGGTCTTTCCAGCCGGTTGGCGGCTCAGGTTCCTTAAGAAAGGCCAGCAGTTTACCCACATCACGCAAGGCGCTGACATCTTCCTGACCCATACCCATAGCAACGCGTTTCGGCGTACCAAACAGGTTGCCCAGTACAGGGATGGAGGAGCCTTTGGGGTTTTCAAATAACAGGGCTGGACCTTGCTGCTTGAGAGTGCGGTCGCAGATTTCGGTAATTTCCAGGTCAGGATCAACTTCGGTGGTGATGCGTTTTAATTCGCCGGCAGCTTCAAGTGCCTGGATAAAGTCACGCAGATCCCTGAACATTACTCAGCCTCGGATAGGGTGTTATGGAAAGGAAGTAACAATTATATAAAACGTAGCAGTCTCGAAGAAGCTGATAAATAATCAGTGAGCTGAATTCGAACTATTTACGTTTCATTGACTTGAAAAATTCTTCGTTGGTCTTGGTGTCCTTGAGCTTGTCGAGAATGAACTCTGTTGCGGGAACATCTTCCATTGAAGTAAGCAGCTTGCGCAGAATCCAGATACGTTGCAGTTCTTCTTCGGTGGTCAGCAGATCTTCCCGACGGGTTCCTGAGCGACGTACATTGATTGCCGGGTAAACGCGTTTCTCGGCCATCTTGCGATCCAGATGCAGTTCCATATTACCGGTACCCTTGAACTCTTCATAAATAACTTCGTCCATTTTGGAACCGGTTTCAATCAGGCAAGTAGAAATAATGGTAAGGCTGCCGCCTTCTTCTACATTTCTCGCTGCACCAAAAAATCGTTTCGGTCTTTCCAGAGCGTGGGCATCAACACCACCGGTGAGTACCTTGCCTGAAGACGGAATGATTGTGTTATAGGCGCGGGCCAGACGTGTCATGGAGTCAAGCAGGATAACCACATCTTCCTTATGTTCTACCAAACGCTTGGCTTTTTCAATGACCATCTCGGCAACCTGTACATGGCGTGCAGGCGGCTCATCAAATGTACTGGCAACTACTTCGCCGCGTACCGAACGCTTCATTTCTGTTACTTCTTCAGGACGCTCATCGATTAAAAGAACGATTAGTCTGCAATCTGGAGAATTGCGTGTAATTGATTGTGCGATATTCTGAAGTATCAGGGTTTTACCCGCTTTCGGTGGAGACACAATCAGACCACGCTGACCTTTACCAATGGGTGCAACCAGATCAATAACGCGGGAGCTTAAGTCTTCCGAGCTGCCATTACCGGCTTCAAGAACAATGCGTTCATCGGGAAAAAGTGGCGTGAGATTTTCAAAAAGGATTTTGTGTTTGGCATTTTCGGGTTTATCAAAATTAATTTCGTTAACTTTCAGCAATGCAAAGTAACGCTCACCATCTTTGGGTGGCCGGATTTTTCCGGCAATAGTATCGCCCGTTCTTAAATTAAAGCGCCTGATCTGGCTTGGAGATACATAGATATCATCCGGTCCCGCAAGGTAGGACGCATCTGCAGAGCGAAGAAATCCAAATCCATCCTGCAGTATTTCAAGAACACCATCACCATATATGTCTTCGCCATTTTTCGCATGGCGCTTGAGCATGTGGAATATGACATCCTGTTTCCGTGTTCGGGAAACATTGTCCAGGCCCATCTCGTGAGCAGCTTCGATTAATTCAGATATAGGTTTGGTTTTTAATTCAGAAAGATTCATGGTGTAAATGCAGCTAATTTATTTAGGAGGCGAACGGCGTAGTTCGACTAATTGGAGGTTAGGATTTAAAAGTCTTAATAAATCAGTAACGATTATACTTTTGATTTTTTTATTTTCTTGCGGGTTATTCGGGTTAATTGCTCTAGGAAAAGATGTCGGAGAGACGAGCAGGTAAGTAATTTATCACCCCAATATGCAGGTGTCCAGAAAAAATATACTGATTTTTTATAGGAAAAATAGTGGATGTAACTGAACGACAATTAAAAATGGCTCTAAGGACATCATTTTTTGTAAATCAAAGTCATACTTCAGAGCCATTATTACCATTCAGCCATACTAAATGTGATAGCAGTGAGTTGCTATCAGATACTGCTATCGAGAAATGCTGCTAATTGGGATTTTGATAATGCGCCAACTTTTTTGGCGTCTGCATTACCATTTTTAAACAGGATTAATGTAGGAATACCCTTAACATTATACTTGGGCGCTGTTTCAGGATTTGCTTCCACATCAAGTTTGCAGATTTTTACTTTACCGGCATATTCTTCAGCAATCTCTTCAAGTACTGGCGCTATCATTTTGCAGGGTCCGCACCATTCGGCCCAGAAATCAACGAGCACAGGGCCGGTTGCATTGAGGACATCTTCTTCAAAACTGTCATCTGTTACGTGGGAGAGGTTTTCGCTCATTGTGGTTTCCTTGAAATGGTGATTATTGAATTACGGAATCATTCAGTAGGTTAATAATAAGGGCAAATTGTGACTATTCAAGTGAATAAGCGCAATATTACTGAAACTGTAATTGGCCAGTACGATTACCCTGGCTGGTTCCAGCTTCTGCTCTTCTTTTTTATCGGGTTATTGAATTTTTTCAGCCGCAGTTTTGGCAAAATAGGTCAGAATACCATCTGCGCCTGCTCTTTTTATGCCTGTCAGTGCTTCAAGAATAATCTTGTCTTCATCCAGCCAGCCTTTTTCAAAAGCAGCACATAACATCGCATACTCACCGCTGACCTGGTAGGCAAAGGTAGGAACCCCGAACTCGCTCTTCACACGCTGAATGATATCCAGGTAAGGCATGGCTGGTTTTACCATGATCATGTCTGCCCCTTCTGCCAGATCAAGGCTCACTTCGTGGAGCGCTTCATCAGAATTGGCTGGATCCATCTGGTAATTTTCCTTACTTGATGCGCCAAGGTTTCCTGCCGAACCCACCGCGTCGCGGAATGGTCCATAAAAAGCCGAGGCATATTTGGCTGAATATGCCAGAATTCTGGTATTCACGTGGCCGGATTCTTCCAGCACCGTTCTAATGGCGCCGATTCTGCCATCCATCATGTCGGAAGGAGCCACGACATCGGCACCGGCCTGGGCATGGGAAAGCGCCTGCTTCACCAGAGTGTCTACGGTGACATCATTAAGCACATAACCATCGGCGTCAATAATGCCGTCCTGCCCATGAGTGGTAAAGGGGTCCAGGGCGACATCGGTAATCACGCCAAGTTCAGGACAACAGTCCTTGATTGTCTTTATGGCTCGTTGCGCCAGGCCATCGGCATTAAAGGCTTCTATGCCGGACTCTGTTTTGCTGGCCGGATCGGGAACCGGGAAAATAGCCATGGCCGGAATACCCAGGCTGGAAATATGTATGGCTTCTTTCGCCAGTTGATCGAGGCTTAGCCTCTCGACACCGGGCATGGAGGCGACAGGCTCACGCGAGTTACTGCCCTCAATGACGAACACCGGGTAGATTAGATCCGCAGGGGATAATAGCGTTTCCCGCATCAGGCGCCTGCTAAAATCATCCCGGCGCATACGCCGCAGTCGGGTGGCCGGGAATTGTCGTGCTAACCGGTTTGAAGACACGCCTTTACTCCTGAATTCAGCTAAACTGGGGCTCAGCTATTTCTGCTGTCCCCACTGTTTACCAGTAATATTGCCAGTCAATATGTCTGTAAATGAGGGCGACACTATATAACATTACGCCGCACGGAGTAAGCTTTGAGGGTTTTTCCGGTCTGTTCTGCTACTGACCAAATTGCCCGCAAATCAAGATAATAAGAAAATCTATGAGTATTCAAAAAGTAGTCCTGCTGGTCATTTTTCTTTCCCTGATCGCTCTGTTTTTTGCCCTTGATTTGCAGCAGATTTTCAACCTTGAGTATTTTCAGGCACAGCGTGATGTCATTCTTGCCTACAAGACGGAAAATTTCTGGCTTTCCAGCCTGATATATTTTCTGCTGTATATCATCATTGCGGCCCTTTCCCTGCCTGCCGCTGCCATTTTGACTATTGCTGGCGGCGCTGTTTTTGGCCTGGCCTGGGGACTGCTGATGGTTTCTTTCGCCAGCACGATCGGTGCCACGCTGGCCTTTCTGCTTTCCAGAACCCTGCTCAGGGACTGGGTGCAGACAAGGTTCGGCAGGTATCTCAAGCCAATCAATGAAGGTATCGAACGTGATGGTGCGTTTTACCTGTTTACCTTGCGTCTGATCCCTGTATTTCCGTTTTTTCTGGTTAATGCGCTGATGGCCCTTACTCCTATCAGCACCCTGTCTTTTTATATGGTGAGTCAGTTGGGCATGCTGTTTGGTACTGCGCTGTATGTGAATGTAGGCGCAGAGTTGGGAATGGCCACCAGTTTGCCGGATATTTTCAATATCGGCGTTATCAGGGCCGTGGTGGTGCTGGCCATCTTCCCCTGGCTGGCAAAACTGTTGCTCAGAATACTCAGGAATCGCAAAGTACTGGCACCCTGGAAAAAGGATAAACCGCGACATTTTGATAGCAACATGGTGGTCATCGGGGCCGGCTCAGCAGGCCTGGTTAGCGCCTATATTGCCGCGCTGGTCAAAGCCCGCGTAACTCTCATAGAAAAACATCAAATGGGTGGGGACTGCCTGAATACCGGCTGCGTTCCCAGCAAGGCCCTGATTCGCAGTGCCGGGGTTAATCATCTCATCAAGCGAGCCTCTGAATTTGGTCTGGAAGATGCCTCGGCCAGAGTGAATTTCAGCGCCGTGATGAAACGTATCAGGGAAGTTATCAAGACAATTGAGCCCCATGACTCTGTAGCGCGTTACAGCGAGCTCGGGGTAGATTGTGTTCAGGGGGAAGCTACTATTACCTCGCCCTGGATCGTGCAGGTCGGGGATCAGAAAATTTCAACTCGCAACATAGTAATTGCCACTGGTGCCAGGCCCTGGGTACCGCCGATTCCCGGCCTGGAAAAAATGGATTATCTGACTTCAGATTCAATCTGGTCACTTGAAACCTTGCCGGATCGACTGCTGGTGATGGGTGGCGGTCCCATTGGTTGTGAGCTGGCGCAGGCTTTCTCGCGACTTGGCTCCAAAGTCACTATTGTGAACCGCTCTGATCGAATTTTACCCCGTGAGGATGTGGATGTTTCCGAGTTCATCAGTGAGCGTTTCAAAGCAGAAGGAATAGAGCTCATTACTTCCCGGGAAGTAGAAGGCTTTACGCAAGCCGATGGCAACAGGTTCGCTATTACCAGCGGCGCTGACGGTGAATTACCTATTCCCTTTGATCAGGTGCTGGTGGCCGTAGGCAGAAAAGCCAATACAGAACACCTTGGCCTGGAAACCCTCGACGTCGTGTTAAACGCCAATGGCACAGTCAAGGTTAACGAGTACCTGCAAACCAATTACCCGAATATTTTTGCCTGCGGTGATGTGGCCGGGCCTTACCAGTTTACCCACATGGCGTCTTTCCAGGCCTGGTTTGCGGCGGTAAACAGCCTGTTTGGTGTCTTTAAAAAATTCCGCATCCATTACAATGTGGTGCCCTGGGCGACGTTTATTGATCCGGAAGTTGCCAGGGTTGGTCTCAATGAACTTGAAGCGGAAGAAAAAGGCATCAAGGTTGAAGTCACCCGTTATGGTATTGATAATCTGGACCGTGCCATTGCCGATAGTGAAGCCGTGGGCTATGTCAAAGTGTTGACGGAGCCGGGCAAGGATAAAATTCTGGGCGTCACGATTGTTGGTTACCACGCCGCGGAATTAATTAATGAATTTATTCTGGCCATGACCCATGGCCTGGGATTGAAAAAAATTATGGCAAGCATCCATATTTATCCAACACTTTCCGAAAGCGGCAAATTTGCCGCTGGTGAGTGGCGCAAGAAAAATGCGCCGCAGTGGATCATGCCTTATCTTGAGAAGTTTCATCGTTGGAGGAGGGGGTAAATTTAAGAGGCAAGAGGCAAGCGGGATAAAAGATAAAGGATAAAGGATAAAGGTGACCGGGGCGGGTGGAATGGTGGGCTGGATGAGACCGTTTGCTTCGATCTGACAAAATAGTATTCCTTGAATACCCGCAGGGAAATATCTACCTGTAGGTCAAGATAGAAGATGATAGATACTTTACAGGATAAACAGGTCGGATAAGGCCGCAGGCCGTCATCCGACGAGACACTCACAGGACATCCGAAAACAAGTTAATGCGTAGGTCGGAAAAGGACGCAGGCCGTCATCCGACATGGGCCTGAAGGGTAGTCGAAAAAATTGGTCAGGAGTTTATAGTGAACTCAGACCTCAAAGCTTCAATATCATCTATAGTTTCAGGCAAATGGCTGTTTATGCTGATTGTCTTTGCTTTTGTAAATTCTGACCCAGAATAAAAGCTCAAAGGCTGCACCAAGCAGAAAAAACAGTTTAAAGCCCGGGGTGTGACCGATCGCGTAGCATGCAAAGGTTGCCGTCAGGAAACTGAAAGTCACCAGTAGTCGCGACCATGATTGAGGCTTGAACCACATATCTAGCGCGTTAGTTCCAGCAGTTGGTCTTCAAGGGCAAAGCGAAGTGTTAGTGCATTATCCAGTCTGGCCAGGTCAACGGGCAGCGATGCATCTTCGGAAGAATGCGTCAGCTCATCCTTGTATTTTTCATTAAAACTCAGGGCGAGATCCGTGGTGTTTTCGATACTCTGGTAAATATTATCCAGCAGCTCCCTGTGCACTTCCAGTTGCTCTGTGCTGTCATGCAGCAGTTTTTCATACACTTCAAAATGACCGGCGGAGATATAATCCATCAGCGATTCGCAAAAACTTTCTATGGGGAAATCCTGTTCTTCCAACTGAAGCGCATGATCTGAATAAAGTGACTCATCAAGGTTTTCGTGGATTGACTCACGCTGATTTTTCCAGCGCGTGATAATGGCTTCGATTTCCTCGCGTCTGGCAGCAGAAATATTCCGGTTCATTGTCATTCCTTTTTCATTTTCTTTTTATTTCTCTTGATTTTTTAATTGGCTTTTTCATTTGCCTTCACTTTCATCAAGCTCTTGCTTTGTGCATTGCCATTTTTGTTGGTGCAGCCAGAAATGAAAACCTGTACCAGCATCCTAGGTCAGGTTTTTCACAATAGCCAGAAATATGGCGATTAACTGTAAGCGGAGAGTGCCTACTTGCGGAAGGCTTGCCAGATGCAGACCCCGGCCAGGGCAGTAAAGCCCACCAGACTCCATTGGGGAATGCTCATCCCGATGACGGGATCCTGCCAGGCGATTTCTGCACAATTGCCATCACCGGTAAACATGGTGGCCAGTGCTTCGGTAAGAGGAAACTCCTGGAACATATAGGCGACACTCGGTCCGCAGGCAGGAACCTGATCTTTGGGTAAGTGCTGCAGCCAGATTTGACGAATGGCAAAACCGCCGCCGGCAGCGGCAAACAGCGCGGCCAATAAACCATAGACCACTTTACCGGTCCCACTGGGGTTATGGATAAAGGCAATTAACGAGGTAAACCCTGCCATAACAAAGAAAAACCGCTGGGTCATACATAATGGACAGGGCTCCAGCATCATTACTTTTTCCATGTACATGGCGATAGCCAGCAGCGTGACACAAAACAGGAAGATGTAGAGATAGAGCAGGCGTGTCTGTAACAGTTTTTGTAGCATAGGATTATTCATAATTGGATTAATACAAGGTTTTTATGAAGCATTCATTTGCTTCAGGTAAGTTTCAAAATCAATGGTATCCGAAGATTCTATCGCTTCCCTCTCAAGATTGGATTTTTCAGACATTTCTTTCAATGAGTTCAGCTTTTTTTCATCCAGCGTTTGAGCACGGAAGTAATCGCTGTTAGCAAGAGACTGATTCATGGCAAAAGTAAAATAAGGTGTTTTTAATTCATCCATGCGCTGTAGAATTTTTGCCGAGGGAGTCAGTGCGCTGTCCTGAACTTTTGCAAGTTGTGCCTGGGTGGCTTTACGGTGTACGTCATTGCCGTGAATGTCGTCCATTAATCCGGAGATCTCAAGCGTTTCAGCTAGGATTTCTTCTGCCCAATCCTGCAGGGGAATTAATTTTCCGGTACTGCTAAGTTCCAGCCCGGGTTCCCTGCCACGATTAACCACGGTCCTCAGATTCTGTTCAATTTCAGTATATTCATCGGAATCGGAAGGTCGACTTTTGCGCAGTAAGCAGAATAAAAGAAAGCTGTTAAGGAAATATATTTCCTCGTTATCAATACCAACCGGCAGGAAGGGGTTAAGGTCCAGACAGCGAACCTCAATATACTCAACTCCCTGTTGGCGTAAAACCTGAACTGGTCGCAAGCCCGAAGAAGTTACCCGTTTGGGTCGTATGGTGCTGTAAAACTCGTTTTCAATTTGCAGGATATTGTCATTGAGTTGCTTGAACTGACCGTTTTCCGGTGCAAACTTTTTATAGGGTGCATAGGGCGTTTTAATCGCACTGGTCAGATCATTGGCATAGTTTTCCAGATTGTTGTAACTGACATAAAGACCTGACTGGGCATCACTGGTGTAACCAAGGTCACCCATTCTAAGACAGGTGCCATGAGGCATATAAAGTGTGCCATGGTCATACTCTTCAAGACCATGGTGTTTGTTGTTTCGCACAAAACTCTTGCACACCGCCGGTGATGCACCAAACAAATAAAGTAGCAGCCAGGAATAACGGCGGAAATTTCGGATCAGATTAAAATATTGTTCGGTTTTGAAATCCTGCAGCGGTAGCTCTGATCGATTCAGGTCTTTATATAATTCCCAAAAACTATCCGGCAATGAAAAATTGAAATGAATGCCGGCAATGGTTTGCATCGCTCGCCCATAGCGGTAACTTAGTCCCATGCGGTACAGCGTTTTCAGTTTCGCTACATTGGATGAGCCGTATTGTGCCAGGGGAATTTTGCTGTCGTCATCCAGCACGCAGGGCATGCTCGAGGTCCACAGCAATTCTTCCCGATCCATCTGGGTAAACAAAAAGGTATGCAGGTCTGCCATATAGTCCAGACATTTATCGGGAGAATGAAAAACTGGCGTAATAAATTCCAGCAGTGCTTCGGAAAAATCCGTGGTTACGCTGGGATGGGTGAGTGGAGAGCCGAGGCCAGCCGGGTGCAGGCTTTGGGCAATATGACCTTGCGGATTAACGCGCAGGCTTTCCTTTTCTATGCCGATACCAATATCAGAGAGGCAACCTATTTTGGAGGACTCGGTGAGCTGGCTCAGGCGCTGCTTCAATTGATCCGGCAAAGCAAAATTCCTGAATAGTAATTAATGAATATTCGGTTGCTCTTGTACATCACAGCCTTGGCTTAAATAGTAACAATAATGATCGTGTTGTTGGCTATTTAATTGCAGTAACTTATTAATATTGTTGGGGATTTACTGCAGGATTTAGCGTCCGGGAGACTGTGGCTGGGGATTATGCCATAGATACCAGCGTCTGGATAATTCAATTTTTCCATATTTTTTGGTGCCAGGGCGCCAGTTAGCCTTTAAATCGTGCATATTCCCTGAAATTGGAAAAACAGCTACTCAGGTTTCGTTGGTTTCTCTTTTAAAGCGATGAATCTTGCGACGATCCTGTTTGGTGGGTCGCCCACTGGCAAGCGGATTCATGTCACGCTGAAGTTTTCGCTGTTCTGCATGGAGTCTGCGTTTTTCTATACTTTCCGCACTTTCTTCATAGAGCAGAGCAGCCTGGGCAGCACCGCCACGTTTGTCCGACAGTCCTGTAACGGTAACCGTTTTTTCATCCCAGCCCTGTCGAATTTCAAGCACACTGCCCAACTCAATGTCGCGGCTACTTTTAGTACGTGCGCCGTTGCAGTGGACCTTGCCGCCTTCAATAGCCTGTTTTGCCATGGATCGGGTTTTATAAAATCTGGCAGCCCAGAGCCATTTGTCGAGGCGGACCTTGGTAGTGGAATTTGATTTATCGTGTTGGCTCATAATTCTTGCGCCGGGATCTGGATTAAAGTCCTGCAGTCATTAATTCATCAAGATGGACAATACCATTGAAATGGGAAGCCTCCCGGGGATCTATTCCAGAGTCCGGATGCAATACCTGAACCAGCTGGCCAACTCCGCCGCGTTTTGCGCACTCCAGCACCGGCATGCTGTCATCAATAAACAGCGCGCGGGAAAGCTCAAATTTTTCGCGCTCTTCAAGTTTTTCCCAGAAACCATCATTTTCCTTGGCAAGATTAAACTCATGGGAACTGATCATAACCTCAAGATGCTGATCCAGTCCTGACGCCGCCACCTTGATCGCCAGCGCTTTGGGATGAGCATTGGTGAGCAGTACGATGTTTTTATCCATGCTTTTGAGAAAGGCGAGAAATTCTGGGCAGTGGGGTCGCATGCGGATTAAATGACGCACTTCCTTTTTTAAGGCCTCGACATCCAGATCCAACTGGTCAGACCAGTGATCCAGGCAATACCAGAGCAGACTGCCATGGGTAGCTTCTGACATTTGCTGCAGGGTTTGCCGTGCTTCTGCCAGGGGGATGTCACGGTGCTGGGCGACTCTGGCGGGAAGGAATTCCAGCCAGAAATAATTATCAAAACTTAAATCCAGCAAGGTGCCATCCATATCAAGTAGCACGGTATCAACTTCTGTCCAGTTCACCATAATGGAATTTCAAACAAGTCGTGAAAACATCTATTATAATCGACTGCGAGTTTAATGCTCTTTATAGCGACAGTTTTCTTTTAGTAATTATGCGGGGAAATAGCAAATGATACTGGATGATCTAAAAATTATTGCCCGGGATGCTGGTAAAGCCATTATCGAGGTTTATGATCGTGATGAAGAAATTACGATTACCACCAAGGATAATGATTCCCCGCTTACTGAAGCTGATCTTGCTGCCCATCGGATTATTGTCGATGCACTGCGTGAACTGACACCGGCGTTACCAATTCTCTCTGAAGAATCAAAAGCGGTTTCCTGGGAAGAAAGACAGTGCTGGGAAACCTATTGGCTGGTAGATCCGCTTGATGGCACCAAGGAATTTATCAATCGCAACGGGGAGTTTACGGTGAATATAGCTCTGATTGATAACGGACGCCCGGTCATGGGGGTGGTCTATGTACCGGTACTGGATATTATGTATTACGGCAGTGGCGAGGGTGCGTTCAAGGAAGAAAATGGAAAAACAGAAGCCATTGAAACTGCCAAGATAGACGCTAACCAGCACACTGTAGCAATAGTCGCCAGTCGCAGTCACAAGGGTGACGAACTGGAAGCCTGGCTGGAACGGGTTGCTGTGCGTTTTCCGCAACTGGAACTCGTCAGCATGGGGAGTTCGCTGAAAATCTGTTTGGTGGCGGAAGGACGAGCTGATATCTATCCGCGCCTGGCATTGACGTCAGAGTGGGATACTGCGGCGGCCCAGGCGATCCTGGAAGCAGCGGGGGGGATACTGACGGATACTGACTTTACCATTTATCGCTACAATCAAAAGGAAGAGATTCTAAATCCCTATTTCTTTGCCATTGGTGATCGGCAATTTGACTGGCCTGGAATCTGAGTCTGGGCAGAGGCTATACAGGTTACTGAAGGTTATTCCAGTCGTGCCAGGGCTTGCTGAGCCCGTGCGTTTCCTCTGGCGGCTGAATCGCGGTACCAGCGCAGGGCTTCATTTAAATTTTTTTCAACGCCACGACCGCTTTCATACATACGACCCAGTTGCCATTGCGGAATAGCATCACCGCCAACGGCCGCCTGCAACCACCAATACACAGCTTGCGCATCATCCTGTCTGACGCCGGTACCGGATTCATAGATATTGCCCATGTTGTGTTGGGCCAGAGTATTTCCAAGTAAGGCCGCACGCTGATACCAGCTGGCAGCGATTGCGGCGTCTTTTTCTTTACCCAGGCCTTCGGCATACGCCGTGCCCATCAGGAACATGGCTTCGGGATGATTCTGGTGTGCCAGACTTTGTGATTCCTGCCTGGGGGTCCGGACCGCGTTCCAGGTATCCTTTACCTCCCGGTCCTCCGTTATAATCGGCTGACCATTAACTAATAACCATTTCATAAACAACATTGATAATGAGTAGTTCATGTTAAAACGTACACCTTTGTTTGATAAACATATTGAAGCCGGCGGCAAAATGATTGATTTTGCCGGCTGGGAAATGCCCATCAATTACGGCTCACAAATCAGTGAACATAAACAGGTTCGCGAACATGCGGGTTTGTTTGATGTGTCTCATATGACTGTCGTGGATATTCATGGCGAAGGCACTGTCGATTTTCTACGTACCCTGCTGACCAACGATATTGCCAAACTGGATAAGCCGGGCATGGCCCTTTATACCGCCATGCTAAATGAAGAAGGCGGCGTTATTGATGATTTGATTGTCTACAGCATGAGCGGATTCTTTCGCCTGGTGGTGAATTGTGCGACCCGTGAAAAAGATCTTGCCTGGTTGAACCAGCAAGGGGCCAGCTATGATGTTGAAATTACAGAGCGACCCGAATTGGCGATACTGGCAGTGCATGGGCCTGAGGCTATTGAAAAGGTATGTTCTTTATTATCCTCGGACGATGCCGAAGTCGTTATGCAACTGGCTAACTTTAAAGCCGCTGAACTGGGCGAGCGTTTTATTGCCCGTACCGGATATACCGGTGAGAAAGGCCTTGAGCTGATTATTCCGGAACAGCAGGCAGCCACACTCTGGGATGGCTTGCTGGCAGCAGATGTAAAGCCAATCGGTCTTGGTGCTCGAGACTCACTGCGTCTCGAAGCAGGCATGAATCTTTATGGCCATGATATGGATGAAGAGACTTCGCCATTGGCAGCCAATATGGAACAGGTCATTACCTGGACCTCCGAAGGTAGAAACTTTGTCGGCCGTGATGCGGTCATGAAAGACAAATCAAAACAACTCGAAGGGTTATTACCCTATCTTTCCGGACTGGTTCTGGAAGGCAGGGGCGTACTGCGTGAAGGACAGAAAGTTGTTACCGATACTGGTGAGGGCGTGATTACCAGCGGTGGATTTTCACCTACTCTGGGCCATTCTATTGCCCTGGTAAGAATCCCGGCCGGCAGCAAGACCTGCAAAGTTGAAATGCGCGGCGAGCTGGTAGAGGCAAGATTGGTTAAACCTAATTTTGTTCGCTTCGGCAAAAAAGTATTTGAATAAACTCAAACATGTTTGATAAGCCTGATTGGCTATTTAAGCATAATATATAAGAGGAAATAATTTTGAGCACTTTAAAATATACTTCATCCCATGAATGGATAAAGCTTGAAGATGATGGCACCGCGAGCGTTGGTATCAGTGAAAATGCGCAGGACCTGCTGGGTGATATTGTCTTTGTCGAATTGCCGGATGTAGGTACTCAAATCAGTGCCAAGCAGGAAGTGGCGGTGGTGGAATCAGTCAAGGCTGCCTCCGATATCTATAGCCCGGTAACAGGTGAAGTGATAGCGGTAAATGAAGTGCTGCTTGACGCTCCTGAAACCATAAACTCTTCCCCTGAGGAAGATGGCTGGATATATAAATTAAAAGTCAGTGATGAGTCAGAGCTGGATGAACTGATGGACGCTGAATCTTACGCAGAGCATATTGAATGAACACGCAGTCAAAAATTGAAAAGGGTGCTGAATTGGAAAACCTTAAATCCCTCGAGAACGCAGAAGAATTTCTCGGACGTCATATTGGTCCTGACGACGCTGAAGTCGGTGAGATGCTGGGTGAACTGGGACTAGATTCTCTTGATGCCCTGGTTAGCTCAACAGTGCCGGCAAATATTCTGCTTAAGGAAGACCTCAAACTCGGTTCCGCCATGACAGAAAATATGGCACTGAGTGAACTCAAAACCATGATGGCGGATGATGCCCTGGGTCGATCCTATATCGGTCTTGGTTACTATGACACCTATACGCCAACAGTAATTTTGCGCAACGTACTGGAGAACCCGGGTTGGTATACCTCCTATACCCCCTATCAGCCGGAAATATCACAGGGCAGACTCGAGTGTCTGCTGAACTTCCAGCAGATGGTGATGGATTTAACCGGTATGGAAATTGCCAATGCCTCATTGCTTGATGAAGCTACTGCTGCAGCTGAAGGCATGGCATTGGCCAAAAGAGTATGCAAGAAAAAACAGTGCAAGCTGTTTTTTGTGGACAAGAATTGCTTCCCGCAAACCATTGACCTGATCAAGACACGAGCCAGCGGTTCTGGATATGAAATCGTTATTGATGACGCGGCTAATATTGAAAACCATGATGTATTTGGCGCCATGTTCCAGTACCCGAATATCGAAGGTAGCCCTGAAGATCTGGGTATCACTATAGACAAGCTGCATAAGCAGCAGGGAATTGCAGTGGTCGCTGCTGACATCATGAGCCTGGTACTGCTTAAAGCGCCGGGTGAAATGGGTGCAGATGTTGTGGTCGGCACGACGCAACGCTTTGGTGTTCCCATGGGATATGGCGGTCCCCATGCCGCATACTTTGCCACCCGGGATGAGTATAAAAGAAGTATTCCCGGCCGCATGATCGGTGTCTCCATTGATGCCCGTGGCAAGCCAGCCTATCGAATGGCATTGCAAACCCGTGAGCAACATATTCGTCGCGAGAAGGCCAATAGTAATATTTGTACTGCCCAGGCTTTGCTGGCTAATATTTCTGCCCTTTATGCCATGTATCACGGACCTGTTGGTCTGAAACGAATTGCTTCCAGAATTCATCGTTTGACTGCCATTCTGGCCACTGCCCTTAACAAGCATGGTATCAAGACTGTTAATGACAGTTTTTTCGATACCCTGACAATCTCCTTGTCTGATAAAGCGCTTGGTGATGTAAAAAACAGGGCAGACACTGCCGGCATTAACCTGTTCATGGGTAATGCTGCCAAGGGTAGTGTGGGAATCAGTCTTGATGAATGCTGCAGCCTTAAGGATGT
>Ga0181596_10000365_pt1 | contig 46498 bp, 48 predicted proteins | sample 041ome_6_FD_148655 | JGI IMG/M metagenome (GOLD analysis project Ga0181596, IMG submission 148655) | Coastal salt marsh microbial communities from the Groves Creek Marsh, Skidaway Island, Georgia - 041402US metaG (spades assembly) | ecosystem: Environmental > Aquatic > Marine > Intertidal zone... | reverse complement strand
ATCTATTCAACCTCAGTCTTTTAGGTATTTTTGTATGGTTATTAATTGCAAGTTACAATTCATCAAAAAGAAAACCTGAGTCTGTTGGTGAATTGTTAAAAGATTTTTCTTGGTTAAGCGATTGGCCTAAATGGTTAGATTTACCTTTAATGAAATGGATCAATAAATGGTTCAAAGCTTTAAATGAAAATTTTGGTTTTATTTTTGAAGCGATAAATAATTTTTTACTAGCGATGTTAATGGGGTTAAAAAACTTTTTAGTTCAAGCTCCTTGGCCTGCAGTAATCATAGGAGTTGTTGTACTTACTTATTTTGCAAGTGGTAAAAAGATTAAAACTACTGTTGCAGTAGGCTTTTGCACATTTTTCATAGGATTTTTACACCCAAGATTTTGGGACAAAGCAATTGAGACGACCTCTATAATGTTGATTAGTATTTTCTTATGCCTTGTTATAGGAGTTCCTATTGGTATCTGGATGTCTAGAGCGAATAGAGTAAGAGAGAAGATCCTTCCAATACTAGATTTAATGCAGACGATCCCTGCTTTTGTATATTTAATTCCAGGCATCATGTTGTTTGGTTTGGGTGCCGTTCCTGCAATTATTGCAACTTTTATCTATGCAGTTCCACCATTAGTTAGATTAACTGACTTAGGAATTAGATTAGTTGATAGTGAAGTAACAGAAGCAGCAGATGCTTTTGGTGCAAATAAAAAACAAAAATTATGGGGGGTTCAAATTCCATTGGCTCTTCCAAATATAATGCAGGGAATTAACCAGTGTACAATGATGGCTTTATCTATGGTCGTGATTGCATCGATGATTGGAACCAGAGGTTTAGGCGATGAAGTGCTTCTTGGACTACAACAGCTAAACGTTGGTCGAGCTGCTGAAGCCGGAATTGCAATTGTATTATTAGCAATTGTTTTAGATAGAATTACCCAATCTTATGGTGAAACTCTACAAGAGAGAAATGCTCCAGTTAAAAAGGCCAAAAAATAATGTCAAAAATTGAAATAAATAATATTTATAAAATTTTTGGCAACAATCCAGACTCTGTAATGGATATGGTTAAGGGTGGTGCTACAAAAGATGAAGTGCTTGAGCAAACTGGTCATACAGTTGGTTTAGACAATGTTTCTTTAGACATTGAAGAAGGAGAAACTTTTGTTTGTATGGGTTTATCAGGTTCTGGAAAATCGACTTTAATTAGACACTTAAATAGATTGATTGACCCAACCGCTGGAGAAATTTTAATTGATGGTGAAAATGTTATGAGTTTAAACCCTGAGCAATTAATTGATTTTAGAAGACACAAGATGAGTATGGTCTTTCAAAGATTTGGATTATTTCCACATAAAACAGTAATGCAAAACGTTGGTTATGGATTAGAAATGCAAGGTAAGTCAGAAGATGAGCGAGATAAAATTGCAATGGAGAAAATTGAAGCTGTTGGTCTTAATGGTTTTGAAAATCAATTTCCAAACCAATTATCTGGAGGAATGCAGCAACGGGTTGGATTAGCAAGAGCTTTAGCGACTAATTCAGATATCATGTTAATGGATGAAGCATTTAGCGCATTGGACCCATTGATTAGAAGTGACATGCAAAAACAATTAATGGATCTTCAATCAGAATTAAAAAAAACAATTGTATTTATTACTCATGACTTGGACGAGTCACTTAGACTTGGAGATCACATAGGAATATTAAATGCTGGAAAATTAGTTCAAGTTGGAACTCCAGTTGATATTATTATGAACCCTGCTGATGATTATGTAAAAGCTTTTGTAAAAGATGTTAATAGAGCAAAGGTTATCAAAGCTAAAATTATCATGACTAATGCTAACGAAACAAATGGTATTGATAAATCAAATCTAGTTAAGGTTAATGAAGATCAGTTTATCGAAGAGTTTTTACCTCAAATAGTGTGTACTAACGCTAATTGTGAAGTGGTTGATAAAAGTGGAAATATTAAAGGCTACATCACTAATAAAGAATTACAGTCCTCATTAACAAAATCATAATTAATGGTTAACCAATCATTAAAAAATAAAAAAATCATAATATCTGCAGGAGCATCTGGAATTGGTCTAGCCACTGCAAAAGTATGTCTTTCAAGAGGAGCTACTGTTTATCTTTGTGATATAGATAGTAAATCACTTGCTAAATTAAACAAACATCCACTTAAAAATAAAAGACTTTTTTCATATCTATGCGATGCATCAAACGAATATCAAGTTTCAGATTTTTTTGAAAAAGTAAAAAAGAAAACAAAAAAAATTGACGCTTTAATAAATAATGTTGGTATTGCAGGACCTACAGGATCACTTGAAAAATTAAAATCTAAAGATTGGGAAAATACTTTGCATGTAGACGTAAATAGTCACTTCTATTTTACAAAAAAAGCTATCCCATTACTTAAAAAATCTAAAAACGGTTCAATTATTAATATTTCATCAACTGCTGGTATACTTGGTTTTCCACTTCGGTCCCCTTATGCAGCAAGTAAATGGGCAATAATAGGTGTTACGAAAACTTTAGCTATGGAACTTGGTAAGTTTAATATTAGAGTGAATGCCGTATGTCCTGGAACAATTAAGGGGGACAGAATGAAAAGAGTTATAAAAGATAAAGCTAAGTTTACTAAAACTTCAACAAAAGTAATTGAAAAAGATTTTGTTTCTATGAGTTCAATGAAAAAATGGATCTTGGAAGAAGATATTGGAAAAATGTGTTCATTTCTAATCTCAGATGACTCAAGTAAAGTTTCTGGACAAGTAATCTCTGTTGATGGTCACACAGAAAGAAACGACTAATTCGAAAATCTTTTATACTTTGGTAGTTTATCTGAAATTTTGTAAAAATCTGATTTAGAGCCAACGAATATATTTCTCATTGTTTTAAGGCCTGTTTTTCCATTAAACATTCCAGCTGCTATTGAAGTATTGTCAGAGTTTTTAAATTTAAAAAAAACGCTAGCTCCACATTTGTTACAAAATCCTCTTTTTGCACTGCTGGATGAGTTAAACCATTTAAGGGTTTTTTTAGTTATGAACTTAATATCTTTATCTTTAACATTAGAATAAGAGCCATAAATACCATGAGTTTTTCTACACTGAATACAATGACAATTTGAAACATTTCTGTGTTCTCCGCTCGTTTTAAACTTGATACCTTTACACAAACAACTAGCTGTTAAAATCTTTTTCATTATTTTCTAATTTTATTTTCATACTTTTTTCTTAATTTTTGAAGATCAACCAAATATTCGTCTCTAATATTTGAAATTTTAGTAACAGATTTACCTTTAGATTGTTTTTTGGTCCCCTGAACTAGTCTATCAATTAACTTATTAGATAAAGTTGGAGCTTTTAATTTAGTCCATGGTAGTTTTAATGCAGGTCCAAATTGTTCTAACATATGTCTCATTCCAGCTTTTCCTCCAGCTAAATGAAAAGTTAGAAAGGTTCCCATCAACGACCATCTTAATCCTGGACCATCCTCAATTGCTCTATCTAATTCTTCAGTGGATGCATGACCTTCATTAATAATGTGAAGCCCTTCTCTCCATAAAGCTTCTTGCAATCTATCAGATAAGTAACCAGGTAGTTCATGTTTAACCATGATTGGGTTCATAGATATTGTCTTATAAAATTTTTTTGCTTTATCTAAAAATTTTTTTGATGTTTTTTTTCCAGGTACAATTTCAACAGCAGGTAATAAGTAAACTGGATTGAAAGGATGTCCAATCATTGTCCTTTCAGGGTTTTTACATTTAGAATAAATTTTTGTTGGTAAAAGTCCCGAAGAACTTGATAAAATAATTGCATTTGGTTTAGCATATTTTCCAATAGTGCTCATCAACTTAGTTTTTAAAGCATAATTTTCACTTGCACATTCTTGAACTAGATCTGCATCTTTTAATGCTTCCTCAATAGAAGTAAAATATCTAAAATTTTTAAGATTGAGAGTTTTTTTATTAAAAAGTTTTTTTACATATGGCCATGTTCTTTTAATTTCAGCTATTAAATTTTTTTTTAATTTAATATCCTTATCAAAAGCATGAACAATTTTATTATGTGCCAAACATCTAATGATCCATCCTGCACCAATTACTCCAGTTCCAATAACTGCAATTTTTTTAATTTGAGACATTACTTGTGTTTAACAAGTTTCAATTTTTCTCTAGTTTCTGCTGGTGTCATTGGTGTATATCCAATTTCATCAATAATTCTTATTGCTTTTTCAACTAACTGAGCGTTTGTTGCAAGCTTACCTTTTGATAAATATAAATTATCTTCTAATCCAACTCTGGGATTGCCGCCCATTAAAACAGTTTGAGCAACAAACGGCATTTCATTTTTTGAAATTGCAAAACCTGACCAAACCCCTTCTTTTGGCATAATATCTTTCATTGCTTGCATTGCTAATGTGGTTGCTGGTGCTCCCCAAGGTATTCCTAAACACATTTGAAACATCGGCGGATCACTTAATAATCCCTCTTTATATAATTGAGCTCCAAACCACATATTTCCTAAATCGAAAGCTTCTATTTCTGGCTTAACTCCAATTTCTTTCAATTTTTTTGCAGCTTTTCTTAAATCATTTGGAGTATTCACTGTAATTGTTGAGCCATCCCCAAAGTTTAAAGTTCCAGCATCTAGTGTACAAATTTCTGGAAGAAACTGTTCAGCATTTGCAATTCTCTCCATCACATTTGCCATATCAGTCATAGGTCCAAAATCTAACGGATTTTCACCCTGACCAATATCAAGATCACCTCCCATACCTGTTGTTAAATTTAAAATAACATCAGTGTCACTTGATCGAACTCTATCAACAACTTCTTTATATAATTCTAACCTTCTACTAGGAGTGCCATCTTCCTCTCGAACATGGATATGTGCTATTGCAGCCCCTGCTTTTGCAGCTTCAATTGAAGCGGTTGCAATTTGTTCTGGAGTTTTTGGTAAATCAGGATGTTTGCTAGCAGTGTCACCTGATCCAGTTACAGCACACGATATAAAAACCTTATTGCTCATAATTTATAATTTAAATATAGTTTAAATTAGTAAAAATGGAAATAACTGAATTACAGAGAGATCTAGCAGCCACCTTTAGATGGACTGCAAGATTAAACATGCACGAGGGTGTTGCTAATCATTTTAGTGCCTGCGTTCCAGGTTCAACAACTGATTTTTATGTGAATAAAGCTGGTATTCATTTTAGCCAAATTAAAGCTAGTGATTTAATTTTGGTGACTAAAGAAAATATTAATGATTTAAAAAAAGAACCCGATTTAATTGATCCTACTGCAATAAATATTCATGGAACTATTCATCAAAAAGTCCCACATGCAAAATGTATTTTTCATGTACATTCAAAATATGCAACTGCTTTATCTTGTTTAAAAGATCCTATTATGAAACCAATAGATCAAAATACAATGATATTTTATAATAGAGTGTCAGTTTTCAATGAGTTTGGTGGGTTAGGGTTTGAAGAGGAATCTATTAAAATGGCTAATGCTCTTGGAAACAAGCAGCACATGCTATTAGCTAATCATGGAATTATTACAACTGGTGAAACGATTGCAGAAGGTTTTAATTATTTATATTATTTTGAAAGAGCAGCAGAGACTTATCTAACTGCTTTATCCACCAATAAAGAATTAAATATTGTAAGTGATGAAATTGCAGAAAAAACAGCTGAAGAAACAGCGAATTATCCTATAGATTTAGCAAAGTTACATCTTCAGCAAATAAGATTAATTTTAGATAAAGAAGAACCGGAGTATAAAAATTAAATGTCAGTTCATATAGCAAATCAAATTATTAAAAAAGAATGGACTGATTATAACAACCATATGAATATGGCCTATTATGTATTGGTTTTTGATCAAATATGGGAAATAATTTTAGAAAAATTTAAAATGGGTGAGCAGTCTGCAAAAACGACTAATATGAGTACAATGGTTGTAGAAACACACACAACTTATAACAATGAAGTAAAAGAAGGTGACGAAGTAGAAATTAATCTTTCATTTTTTGATCATGATAAAAAAAGATTACATTACAAACTTGAAATGATTGAAAAATCATCAAAAAAACTGTCTGCTACACTTGAAATGCTGTCTTTATATATTGATTTAAACAAGAGAAAAGTTGCAGAATTTGAAGAAGAAAAAGTTAAATTAATGAATGATTTTATAAATCTAAATAAATCAAATTTTAAAAATGATGATTTAGTAATTACTGGAAAGTTAAAAAAATGATGGAAATAAAACTATTGTCAGGTGCTCTAGGTGCAGAAATAAAAGGTATTGATTTAACTGATGTGTCTGATGAAAATTTTAAAAAAATTAATGATTTACTTCTTGAACATAAAGTTATTTTTTTTAGAGACCAGCCTATTACCAAAGAACAACAAATTGCTCTTGCAGAAAAGTTTGGACCTTTAGAAACTCATGCATATGTTAAAGGATTAGATAATTTCCCAGAAATTGTAAGAATTATTAAAGGAAAAGAAGAAAAAAACCAATGGGGAGAGAATTGGCACAGTGATGTAAGTTACAACTCAAAGCCTACAAAAGCAGTAATACTAAAATCAATCAAAATACCTCCAGTTGGTGGTGATACCTGTTTTTCAAATATGGAGTTAGCATGGGAAACGCTAGATCCAAAAATTAAAGAAAAGATCCAAGATAAAAAAGCAGTTCATAGTTCTCTTGGAGCTGAATTTTTCATCGATAACTATAAATATATGGAAGGAAATGAAAAAAGAAATTACGACTCTTATTCAAACGAACATCCAATTGTAAGAACTCATCCAGAAACAGGTAAAAAGATTTTATTCGTTAATTGGACTTATACAAAACAAATTATAGGTTTAGACAAAGAAGAAAGTGATCAAATTTTAAAAGAAATTTTTGAACATCAGGCAAGATTAGATCTAACTTGCAGATTTAATTGGACTGAAAACGCTGTTGCTATTTGGGATAATAGAAGTGTAATTCATTACGCAATAGCAGATTTTTTTCCTGGCCGAGGTTTAGGACACGAAAGAATTATGGACCGTATTGCAATTGAAGGTGATCATCCTCAATAGTTTTAATGCAAATTATTGATAAAATAATTACAAATTTTACTAACAATAAATCTCTTTATATTGGTGAAAAAGTCACCATGTCAGAACACATGATTCAAACAGCAATGCTTGCAGAAAAAGCAAAATGTAATGATGACTTGATATGTTCTTGTTTGCTGCATGATTATGGTCATTTTATTTTGGAAAATCCTGACCAATTAGTGAAAGAAAATTTAGACGGTAAGCATGAAGATATTGGTTATGAATATTTAAAAAACATATTCAAAAAAGAAATTATTGAACCAATAAAATACCACGTACAAGCAAAGCGATACCTTGCTAGAGATGAAAAGTATTTTGAATTGTTATCGGAAGCATCAAAAATAAGTTTAAAATTACAAGGTGGTGTACTTAACAACAATGAGTCTGCTAAATTTGAAGCTCAAGATTACTTTAAATCAACAATTCTTTTGAGAAAATTTGATGAGGCAGCCAAAAAAACAGATATCAAAATGAAATCTATCCATGACTATAAAAAATTGCTAACGTCAAAATTAAAATGAAATTTGATTACTTAATCATTGGGGCTGGATCAGCAGGTTGTGTGCTTGCTAATCGATTATCAGAAAATAGTCAAAATAATGTCGCGGTTTTTGAAGCAGGTAAACCCAGTGATATTTGGAAAGTAAACATGCCTCTTGCAATTTTATATACAATGCATGATCCCAAATACAATTATAAATATTATTCAGAACCAGAACCTCACCTTCACAATCGAAATCTATTTTGTCCAAGAGGTAAAATGATTGGTGGCTGCTCTGCTCATAACGGAATGGTTTTTGTCAGAGGAAACCCTAATGATTACCAAAGATGGGCATCATTTGGATTAAAAGACTGGTCCTATGAAAAAGTTCTACCTTTCTTTAAGAAAATAGAAACCTGGTCAGAAGGTGAAAATGAATATCGAGGTGGAAATGGAATTTTGCCTGTTAATCAATCAAAAAATAAAAATCCATTATTTAAAGCATTCATTGATTCAGCAGGTGAAGCTGGATATCAAATTAACGATGATATGAATGGTAAAGACCAAGAAGGTTTTGGGATGTATGATGTAACTATTCATAAAGGTGAAAGAGCTAGTGTTTCAAAATATTATTTAAATCCTGCTAAAAAAAGAAAAAATCTTAAAGTTTTTACTGATGCCTTTGTTGAAAAAATTATTTTTGATGGAAAGAAAGCAATTGGTATTGAAGTAAAAATTAAAGATAAAGTAGAAAAAATTTATGCAAATAAAGAAGTCATCCTTAGTGGAGGTGCAATAAACTCTCCACAATTATTAATGTTGTCAGGTGTTGGCCCAAGCAAACATCTTAAAGACAAAGGTATAGAAATAATTCATAATTTAGAAGGTGTTGGTAGAAATTTACAAGATCACTTGGAAACATATGTGCAACAAGAGTGCAAAACTTCAGATACTTTATATTCTTATGTGAACAAATTAAACATGATGAGAATTGGTATTCAGTGGTTTTTGTCTCGAACAGGTCCCTGCTCTACCTCATTTTTAGAAGCAGGTGGTTTTTGCAAATCTTCTCCTGAAAGAGAATATCCAAATATACAATTTCATTTTTTTCCAGCTTTTGTAATTGATCATGGATTAGTCGATCCTGATCGTCATGGCTATCAACTTCATGCAAGTCCTAATCATCCAAAAAGTAGGGGGCACATTACATTAAAGAGTTCTAATCCATATGATTATCCAAAGATCCAATTTAATTATTTAGAGCATGAAGATGATCTTAAGCAAACAATAGAATGTATTCATGTAGCAAGAAAAATTTTAGGCCAAAATTCGTTAAAACCTTTTGCAGGAAAAGAAACAGGCCCAGGTGAACATGTTCAAACTGACGAATTATTTGAAGAATACATAAGATCAAAAGCTGAAACTGCATATCATCCATCTTGCACTCTTAAAATGGGTGTAGACGATATGGCAGTTGTTGATGAAAAGCTCAAAGTGCATGGTTTAGAAAATATTAGAGTGGTAGATGCATCTGTGATGCCAGAAATTACAAGCGGAAATCTTAATGCTCCTACATTAATGATTGCGGAACGAGCCTCTAATTTTATTCTAAATTCATGACATCTGCACAAAGTAACTCTAAAGGAATCCTATTTATTTTAATGGGAATGGCTTTGTTTTCTATTCAAGATGCCTTAATAAAATTTATATATGAAGATGCGGCTTTATATGAATTATATTTTGGAAGAACGTTCGTTGCATTTATTTTGTTAGTTGGATATTTAAAACTCTCAAAACAAAAAATTAGTTTAAAAACTCATTATCCTTTTTTAACAATCATAAGGGTTATTTGTTTCTTTTTTGGTTTCAGCTTTTTTTATATTTCTTTAACTTATATGTCGCTTGCAATGGCAAATGCGTTATTTTTCTCAAGCCCCTTCTTCGTTTCAATATTAGCAACAATTTTTTTAAAAGAAAAAGTTGGTATTAGAAGATGGTCAGCAATTTTTGTTGGTTTTATTGGAGTATATATAGTTTTAAATCCTGATTTTAACGATTTTGATTTTATGAAGCTTGCTCCTGTTGCTTGCGCTTTATGTTATGCAATATCAATGACAATTACAAAAATCACTTCAGATAAGGACAATGTATATACGCAAATGATACATTTATATTTTGGAGCTCTTTTAATAAGTCTTTTATTTTATATTTTTACTGGTGAGGGACAAATCAACAATTTTACTGACCCTACTTTTCAATTTATTTTTCGAGAATGGTTTACAAATCCTTCTTATGCTTGGCCCTATATTGTTGCAATGGGATGTATTGGGGCTTTTGCATTTTATTTCGTCTTTAATGCATATAGTATCGCCTCCCCTTCAGTTATTTCACTTTATGAATATTCTTTAATTATTTGGTCAATTTTAACAGGATTTATTTTGTTTAATAATATTCCTACTGCAAGAACTTTTGTAGGTGTTGCAATAATAATTGGAGCAGGAATTTATATTTATTTTAGAGAAAAAGTTAAAGATCAAATGATTGTCACTGATACACCAAACAGGTAATGAAAAGCTATATTCCAACTATTAATATTTCATCTTTATTAAAGTCAGATTTTAATACTTTGGCTTCAAAAAACACAATAAGAAAAATTGAAAAAGCATGTGTTGATGTAGGTTTTTTTCAAATTACTGGACATGGATTAGATTTAAATCAAATAAAAAAAACCTGTGATATTGGAAATAAATTTTTTAATTTACCAGAGTCAAAAAAAAATAAACTTTCACCAAAAAAATGGAATAAAAAAAATACTAATATTTATAGAGGATACTTTCCAAATGATGTGAATGGAAAAGAAGGTTTAGATATTGGAGATTTAAGAGTTAACAAATCATATGCCTCCAAAATAAGAAGCCAATACATTGAATACCTAAATTTAAATAAATGCTTCAATAAAAATGCTATTAATATCTTAAGTAATTATTTTGATAGTGTTTATGATTTGAGCGAGACTTTGTTTAAAAGCATCATCAAACTCAACAGAAAAAACCCTGATATTTCTTCAATAGCTTTTTCAAGACTAAAAACATTAAGCACTTTGAGGTTTAATTATTATCCCAATCAGTCAAAACCAGTAGAAATTTCAAAACAAGATGGGGTTGCCCTTGGTTGTGAGACACATGTAGATAGCGGAATATTTACTGTTCTATACCAAGATAAAAAAGGAGGTCTTCAAGTACAAAATAGAAATAACAAAAAGTGGTATGATGTGCCATTCAATAAAAATGCATTAATAGTTAATACTGGCAGAGCTCTTGAATTCTTAACTGGAGGGAAATTTAAAGCTACTAATCATCGAGTTTTATGGAACAAAAGCAAAAGGCTTTCTGTCCCTTTTTTCTTTGAACCTTCTTATGACTTTAAAATGAATAGATCTTTTCTAAATTCAAAAAAATCTTCAGCTAAAAGTCAAATTTATGAAAAATTTTTAAATCAATCGTTAAAAAAATTTATAGAGTATCAACGTTGAAATACTTTAAGTTATTGAAAATTTCTAATTACATTTTATAAACAATCTATAATTTTAATGTCAAAAGTATTCGATTTATTCATTATAGGTGGTGGTATAAACGGCGCTGGTTTAGCCAGAGACGCTGCGGGTAGAGGTTTGTCAGTTTGTCTCGCTGATAAAGGAGAAATAGGTGGTGCAACATCTTCATGGTCTACAAAACTAATTCATGGTGGTCTTCGATATTTAGAAAATTATGAATTCAAATTAGTAAGAGAGTCTCTAAAAGAAAGAGAAACGATTTACAAAATTGCAAAGCCAATTTCAAAACCAATTCCTTTTATCATCCCTTATGTTGATAAAATTAGACCTGCATGGTTAATTAAAATGGGTCTGTTTCTTTATGATAATTTGGGAGGCAAAACAATAATACCAAAGTCAAACACTTTAGATATTTCAAAAAAATTACCAAACATTCTTAAAAAAAAATATAAAACTGGTTTTCAATATTTTGATGTTCAAATTGATGATAAAAAATTAACCAAACTAAATATAAAATCTGCAAAAAAACATAAAGCTAAAGTTTTAGAATATAATAAAGTTATAAAAGCTGAAATTGATGGTAATGAATGGATCATTCATCTTCAAAAAGGAGAAAGAATAAAATCTAAAATTTTGATTAATGCATCTGGTCCATGGATAAATGAAACTTTAAAAAAAAATCTAAAAATAAAATCTAAAAATAAAATTAGATTAGTAAAAGGAAGTCATATTATAACTAAAAAATTATATAAAAAAGATGTTGCATTCACATTTCAAAATACTGATAAGAGAATAATATTTGTAATACCCTACAAAAAGAAATTTTCACTAATTGGAACTACTGAAGTTGAAGTTAAATCACCTGAAAACAAAGGAATTTCAAAAAAAGAAATTCAATATTTAATTCGTTCAGTAAATAATTATTTAGAAAAACAAATTAGTACAAAAGATATTGTTGATTCTTATTCTGGAATTAGACCTTTAATAGAGGATTTTAATCAAGCTTCCAAAGTTACAAGAGATTATATATTTGACTTAAATATAATAAAAAAATTACCTCTACTTAGTATTTATGGGGGTAAATTAACTACCTACAGAAAACTAGCAGAAAATGTCCTATCAGATTTAGAAAAGTTTTTACCTAAAACGAAAATAGGACCTTGGACACATAAAAAGAATCTTTTTTAGATATCCAGTAGATTAAAAAAGTGTTAATCTAATTATATAAAGCGATACATAACTCATCGTTAAATCCAATACGAAAGCGGGATCGATCGTCTTTTTTTAAATTAGAAAGTTTAAAGGAGGAAGCATGAAATTTGGATACTTTTGTAATACTACTAACTGGACACACAAGCCTTATCACGAACTATTAGATGAAACTCGAGAAATCACAGAATATTGTGATCAAAATAAATGGGACTCAATTTGGTATACAGAACATCATTTTAACCACGAAGGAATGGAGTCTTGCACAAACCCATTAATGATGGGTGCTGATGCTGCTGCAAGAACAAATCAAATTAGAATTGGACAAGCATGCAATGTAATAACTTTTCATAATCCTATACAAATGGCTGAAGACGTAGCTCTTTTAGATCAACTATCAAAAGGAAGAGTTGAAGTTGGTATTGGTAGAGGAATTTATGGAAGAGAAGCTGTTAACTTAAATATCGAAGCAGATATGAAAGATCAGGCTAAAAACTTTAGACTGTTTGAAGAAACTCTAACTATTTTAAAAAAAGCTTGGAAAGAAAAATTCTTTGATCATAAAGGAGAATTTTATACTTATCCGTCACCTGATTATGTGTGGCAACATGATATGAGTAAGCCTAGTGAAGAATTTATGGACATGAAAACTAATGTAATGAAAAAAATTAGTGTTTTACCACAACCATATCAAAAACCTTATCCTCCTATTCATCAAGTTGTTGATGGTATTCGATCTATTGAGTGGGCTGCACAACAAGGTTTAAATATCATTATGTGGATACCAACAGTTAAAGCTTTAAAAATTAAATTTGAAGCTTTCAAAAATGCAAAATCTGAAGCTGAAAAAAGAAACGTTCCAATGGGTGAAGGAATTTCACTGGTAAGAGATATGTTTGTTGCTGATACTATGGAAGAAGCTAAAGAAAAAGCTGGTGAACATATGGTAAATTATATGAGATGGGTATGTCATTGGCGAGGTCTTGGTAATCATATGGATCCAGGTGAAGAACTTCCTGAAACGAAAGGAAAATTAGATCTTCTGAATTATGAATTTTTACATAAAAGAAATATGTTATTTGGAACTCCTGAATATGTAATTGATAAAATTCATGAATTAAAATCTGAACTAAACTTACAAAACTTACAAGTTTGGTCTAACTTTCCAGGAGTTAAACACGAAGACTGCATGAAAAGTGTAAAACTTTTTACTGAAAAAGTTATGCCTCATTTTCAAGATGATATAGATACTGAAGTCAAAAAAGTTTCGTGACCAAATCACGTAAAAAAATGTCTGGTGGCCAAGCTGCCGTTGTATCTTTAAAAAAAGAAAAAGTTGGACATGTCTTCGGTCTTATTGGATCAGCTACGATGGAGATGTTTGATGCTCTTTATCATGAAAAAAAAATCAAATTTATTGGTGTAAGAGATGAAAGAACTGGCACGCATATGGCTGATGGATATGCTAGAGCATCAAATAAACCTGGGGTTATAATAGCTGGCCAAAATGGTCCAGGGGCAACAAATTTAGTAACAGGTGTTGCTCAAGCAAAAGCTGCTTTTTCTCCAGTGGTTGCAATTGCTGGATCTTACTCAACAAAAGATAAAATGGAAGATGCATTTCAGGGTCTTGATCAACAATCTTTATTCACACCCATTACCAAAAAAACTTGGACAGTTAAAAATTCAAAGATTATTCCAAAAGTGATTAGTGATGCTTTTAGTCTTGCAATGACGCCACGAAGAGGACCGGTATGTGTGAATTTACCAAGAAATATTTTAGCGGCTACAAATGATTATAATATCAATACAAATAAACCTTCATTCTCTAATGAAAGCAATCTTAGAGGTAAAAACGAGAATGTTAAAAAAGCAGCAAAAATTATTAACCAAGCAAAACAATTTGTCATCATTGCTGGTGGTGGAATTAAATATACAGCAAAATATAAAGAAGTTATTAAACTCGCTGAATTATTAAACATACCCATAGTTACGGCAGCAGGTCATGGCGATGCTATTCCATTTAGTCATAAATTAAATGCTGGTCAAATGGGGCCTCGTGGAAACCCAGTTGCATCAAGACTTGTTAAAGAAGCAGATGTTATTTTGGCAATTGGAACCAGATTAGGATTTAACTCAACATTTTATTCGTATGACAACATAAATAAAAAAGCAAAAATAATTCAGATTGAAATTGAAAAAAAAATGCTTGGAAAATATTTTCCAATCATTGTTGGAATTAATGCAGATGCAGCAACAGCTACTAAACAAATATATAATGAAATTAAAAAACAAAGAATTAAATTAGATATTAAAAATTGGACAAACTCATATTTAAAAGAAAGAAAAGATTTTTTAATAAATAGAGATACAGATAATCTTGGAAAAAACTTTCCTATTCAGCCCAAAGGATTGTTTAAACAACTACGAAAAGTTTTACCAAAAGATACTGCAATTACACTTGATGCTGGAACACTTTGTTTGCAAGCAACAGATGCTCTTGAATATTATAATCCACCATCTTTATTTACCCCTTTAGATTTTGGGTTAGTTGGTTTTTCATTTGCATGTGGTCTTGGTGTTAAAATTGCAAAACCTAAAAAAACTGTAGTAAGTCTTATGGGAGATGGCGGGTTTGGTATGACTATTTCTGAATTAAGTACTGCAGTTGAATATGGTATTAATACAACAACTATTGTTATGAATAATCAAAGTTGGGGTGCTGAGAAAGCTTATCAAAAAGATTTTTTTGGAAAACGATACTTGGGTGCAGATATTGCTAGTCCATCATTTGATAAAGTAGCAGAGTTATACGGTGCAAAAGGTTTTAAGGTTAAAAAAATCTCTGAAATAAATGAAGCTGTAAGAGCTGCTATAAAATCTAACAAACCTGCAGTAGTTGATGTTGATGTGGATCCTAGTGCACTATATAGTTTTAGAAGAGATAGTTTTAAACATAGGCAAAAATAAATGTCACAAAAAGATATAGGTAATAAAATCCCAATTTATAAACTAAAAGCTGGTAAGGAAGTTGAAGATTATTATGATGAATGGACTGTTGAAAATAAATATGACAAAGATATGGTTGATTGGAAGTATTCTGGTCCTCAAGAAACTGTAAACCTTTTTGCAAAACATATTCTAAACAAAGATATAAAAATATTAGATGCAGGTTGCGGAACTGGTCTGGTTGGTATTGAGCTCAAAAAAAATGGTTTCAAAAATTTTGATGGAGCTGATTTTTCACAAAAAATGCTAGATTTGGTGCCAAAAAATATTTATCAAAACTTATTCAAAATCGATCTTAATAAAAAAATTGATATAAAAGATAATACTTATGAGGGAATAACCTGTGTTGGTACTTTTACATTTGGACATGTTAACCCCCCTGCATTAGATGAAATGGTAAGAATTTGTAAAACTGGTTCATTAATTTGTTTTACAATCAATATTGGAATTTATGAAGAATATGGATTTGACAAAAAGATCAAAGAATTAGAAGATAACAATTCTTGGAAAATAATTGAATTCTTTAAATCTAATTATATTGCAAGCAAAGGGGTAAATGCTTGGTTAGTGTTGGCTCAAGTAACTAAATAGATAACTATGGATATAAATTTAAGAAAATTTACAAAATTTGTTGATAAAACTTTCATTGAAGGTGGCAAAGAAGCTAAAGAACCTGTTTTATTAGTTTCTGTTGCTGCAGTTTTTAAAAACCCTTGGCACGGACAAGGTTTTGTAGAAGACTTGAGGCCTACTATTTTAGACTTGGCACCTAAACTAGGTGATCTATTAGTTCCAGAATTAATTAAAGAAATAGGATCTCCTGAAAAAATTTTAGCATATGGTAAAGCTGGTGTAGTTGGTTTAAATGGAGAAATAGAACACGCTTCAGCTTTTATACATACTTTAAGATTTGGTAATAAATTTCGAGATGCAGTTGGTGGAACATCTTATTTAAGTTTCACAAATACCAGAGGACCGGCTGGATCAAAAATTTCCATTCCAATGATGCATAAAACTGACTCAGGTTTAAGACCTTATTATTTAACACATGAATTCACAATTCATGACGCTCCTTTTGATGATGAAATTGTAATTGCCATAGGGGGAGCTTCAAGTGGAAGAGCTCACGCAAGAACTGGTGATAGATATCAAGATATGAAAGAAATGGGTATTGAGCCAAAATAGTATTTCATGATAACTGGAAATACTGCTTCAGGAACATTTTATGTTTTTAACAAGAAAGAACAGTCTATCCCAATAGTTTTTGTTCATGGTGTTGGTTTAACTTACGAAATTTGGCAACCTCAATTAGATTTTTTTAAAGATTACTCTAATCTTTCATACGATATTCTTGGTCATGGAAAATCATCTTTAACAAAACAAAATATAAGTTTTGATGATTTTTCAGATCAACTGATAGAATTAATCAATGAACTAAAAATTGAAAAAATTCATTTAGTTGGTTTTTCAATTGGGTCTTTAATTGCTAGAAATTTTGCAACTAGACATGGTGACCGATTACGATCACTAGTTCTTCTAGGTTCAATATATAAAAGATCTGAGCAACAACAAAAAATAGTTAATGAAAGATTTAATCAAGCTAAAAAAGAATTAAAGCTCTCGAGACAAGCATTAAAAAGATGGTTCACTGACAAGTATTTAGAAAACAACCCTGATGCATATGAAAAAATTAGCTCAATTTTATCTAAAAACAATATGGCTAATTTTTTAAAGGTTTATGAACTATTTGTTAAACATAAAAATGATGAAGATTTTAAAAAGATCAAAACTAAAACATTAGTAATGACTGGAGAACATGATATTGGTTCTACAATTGAGATGTCCCAACAATTAAACAACTTAATCAAGAATAGTGAATTAAAAATTATCAAAGAGGGCAAACATCTTTGTGGTATTGAATGTGCTGATGAGGTAAATTTAACAATCAAAAATTTTATAGATAAATATGAGTAAACTAAAACAATATAAAATGTTCATTAACGGAGAGTGGGTTGACTCTGAAAGTAAAAAAACTTTTGAAACTTTAAACCCAGAAAATAATGAACCTTGGGCAGTCGTTCCTGAAGCAAGTGCTAAAGATGTAAACAACGCAGTTAATGCAGCGCAAAAGGCATTTGAGGGTGATTGGCCTAAATTACTTCCCAAAGAAAGAGCAAAATTTTTGAGAATGATTGGACAGCAGCTAAGAGACAATGCTGAAATGCTAGGAGAGATAGAAACTATTGATACCGGTAAAATTATTAGAGAAACTAAAAAACAAGCAATTTATATTGCTGACTATTATGATTATTATGCAGGCCTTGCAGATAAAGTTGAGGGAACAGTTCTTCCAATTGATAAACCAAACATTCAAGCAATAACAACTAGAATTCCAATTGGTGTCATTGCAGCAATCATTCCTTGGAATTCACAAATGTTTTTAACTGCAACAAAGTTGGCTCCTGCTCTAGCAATGGGAAATACTGTAGTAATTAAATCTTCAGAACTTGCTCCAGCAGTTATGTTTGAATTCGCAAAACTTATAGAAAAAACTGGCCTTCCTAAAGGGGTGGTAAATGTTCTTACTGGTTTTGGTGATCCATGTGGAAAAACACTGACAACGCATGATTTGGTTGAAAAAATTGCTTTCACAGGTGGCCCAGAAACTGCAAGACATATTATTAGAAATTCTGCAGACAATTTATCTGAGGTAAGTCTAGAACTAGGTGGAAAAAGTCCAGTAGCAGTGTTTGATGATGCAGAACAAGAAAATGCAATTAATGGAATTGTTGCTGGAATATTTGGTGCAAGTGGTCAAAGCTGTATAGCTGGATCCAGACTTTATATTCAAGAAGGTATTTATGATGAGTTTCTAGACAAACTTTCTAATCGAGCATCTAAAATTAAAATCGGAACACCCATGGATCCAGAAACTGAAATGGGACCATTAAGCAGTTTTAAACAATTAGAAACTATTGAAAAAAATATAAAAGCTACAATTGACCAAGGTGGAAAAATTAAATGTGGTGGAAAAAGAGACTCTTTTTCTAATAAAGGATATTACTTTCCTCCCACAATTATTGAATGTGACAATCATAATTTACCTGTTGCAGAAAATGAGTTATTTGGGCCTGTTTTATCAGTTATGAAGTTTACTACTGAAGAAGAAGTCATCGATAAAATGAATGATAATCAATATGGATTATCCTCGGGTGTTTATACCAGTAATCTTTCTCGAGGCATGAGGGTTTCTAAAGCAATAAGAGCAGGAATAACTTTTGTAAATACTTATAGATTAATTTCTCCCTCAGCTCCCTTTGGAGGAATGAAAGATAGTGGTTATGGAAAAGAAGCCGGTATAGATTCCATTAAAGATTACACAAGAGTTAAAACTACATGGTTTTATACATCTGACGAACCTTCACTAGATCCTTTTTCAATTAGATAAATTTGACTACCAGACATTACTTTTTAGTTTTATTAATAATGGTAATCTTTGGTAGTGCTTATCCAGTTGGTAAATTAATTTTAAATAGCTCTCTACCACCAATGTTGATGGCCTCAATTAGAATGGGAATTGTTTTTATTTGTCTAATTCCTTTTTGGAAATTTAAAATTCCTGAAAAAAAATATTTTATACCCTTATTTGGGTTTTCATTATCGATGGGAACAGGAGTATTTTTATTTATGAACTTGGCTCTACTAGAAGCAACTATTGTGTCTCCAATAATTATTGGGGCACAATTAAGTATTCCCTTTGCAATTCTTATAAGTTCATTTTTTTTAGGAGAAAAAATAAGCTATAAAAAATGGAGTTTAGTTTTTTTAGCTTTTGTTGGAATCTTTTTAATTGGGTATGACCCTAATCTTAAGGGAGAAATTTTAGCATTATTTTATACTGCTGTAATGGCTCTTTGTTATGCTCTCGCTCAAGTTTTTTCAAGGTATTTAAAGGACCTTGATGTTAAGTTGACTAATACCTTTATGGGAATAACAGGCTGTCTAAGTCTTTTAATTTTTTCAATAATTTTTGAAGGCAACAGCATCTATCATTTTCAAAATATTGATTTTTCAACTTGGCTTTTAATTCTTCATAGTGCTGTTCTAGTTTCTTTGGTGGCTCATATGTCCATGTTTTATCTTTATAAATTTTACCCTGTTGGTCAAGTAATGCCTTTTTATTCTTTATTTCCAATTTTTGGAATTATCCAAACTTTTTTTATTTTTGGTGAAATACCTCCGCTATTAACTTTAATTGGCGGGACTATTGTTCTTGCGTCAGTCTATTATATGCAAAAAATGAGATGATTTTGTGATTGAATATTAACAATATTCATAATTAAATTGGCTTTTTATAAATTGTTAACAATAAAAGAGGAAGATAATGAAAAAACTATTTATTGCTGCGTTTATGTTTGTTTCAAGTTTTGGAACTAATGTAATGGCAGACGGACATGCGATTAAGATGGGGATCATCTTAGGATTTACTGGTCCTATTGAATCTCTAACACCAGCAATGGCAGCATCTGCAGAACTTGCTTTTAAAGAAGCATCAGACTCAGGTTCGCTATTAGGTGGAAAAAAAATTGAAGTAGTAAGAGCAGACTCAACTTGTGTCGACTCAGCGGCAGCAACTGCAGCAGCTGAAGGTGTTATTTCACAAGGTGTAGCAGCTATCATGGGTGCTGACTGTTCAGGTGTAACTGGTGCGATTGCATCAAATGTTGCTGTACCTAATGGTGTAGTAATGATCTCGCCATCAGCAACTTCTCCAGGATTAACAACTCTAGATGATAATGGATATTTCTTTAGAACTGCTCCATCAGATGCTAGAGGTGGTCAAATCTTAGCTGATATTACTAAAGATAGAAAAGTAAAAAGTGTAGCAATCACTTACACTAACAATGACTACGGAAAAGGTTTAGCTGATGTTTATAAAGCAGCAGTTGAAAGTCATGGTATTAAAGTAACTACTGTAACTGCTCACGAAGATGGTAAAGCAGATTACTCATCTGAAGTTGCAACTCTTGCTTCAGCAGGTGGTGATGCGGTAGCAGTAATTGGTTACCTTGACCAAGGTGGTAAAGGAATTATCCAAGCTTCTCTAGATTCTGGTGCATTTGATAAATTTATTTTATCAGATGGTATGATTGGTCAATCTCTAGTAGATGCATTTGGAAAAGATCTAAGTAAATCTTTTGGTTCTATGCCTGGTTCAACTGGAAAAGGTGCTGGTGTATTTGCTGATGTAGCAAAAGCTGGTGGTATTGATTCATCTGGACCATACACTGGTGAGTCTTACGATGCTGCAGCTTTAATTGTTTTAGCAATGCAAGCAGGTAACTCTCATGATAGAGCATCAATTGCAAAAAATGTAATGGATGTAGCAAACGCTCCTGGAACTAAAATTTATCCAGGTGAGCTTAAAAAAGGATTGGATTTACTAGCTAAAGGTAAAAAGATAAATTACGAAGGTGCAACTGGAGTAACTTTTACTGATGTTGGTGAAGCTGAAGGTTCTTTTTTAGAGCAAGAAATAAAAGGCGGAAAATTTAAAACTAAAAAACAAAGATAATTATTATCTGATTAAAACCCCAGTAATGAAAATTACTGGGGTTTTTTTATATCTAAATAGAACTAAAAATTCTCAAAATACCAAAAATTGAAATAACTATTAAGAAATAGAAAACAACTTTTCTGTAAAGTTTTTCTTTACTCTTTACAAAAAATTTATTTCCAATGAAAACGCCTATTGGTAAAACTATTATCAATGGAATAGTTCGATAAATAGTTGTCATATCAACAATTCCACCAAAAAAACTTAGAATAAAAGCATATACATCTGTTAAAAAAAATAGAGCTGCTAAAGAACCTCTAATTACGGCAGGCTGAATACTTGTTACTAGTAAAAATAATGCAACTGGCATTCCGCCAAGAGTTGTTAATCCATTTAAAGTTCCCGAAATTACTCCAGTTATAATCTTTGCTGGATCATTATTTATTTTTCTATTTGAATAACCCATCATCAATAGTATTGAAAAAAAAATTATGATTAAACACACATATAAATGAGTGGTTTCAGGGGAAAGATATTTGAGCAAATACAATCCAACTGGAGATCCAATGGCAATTCCTATTAATAGTTTAAATACAAAATTCCAATCTATTTTATTCCATACGTATGGAATCATAAAAATGCTTATGAAAACTTCTAATATTAATATGATTGGAACGATTTCTATTGCAGGCAGCATAAAAGCTAAACCTGAAATACATGTTGCTGAAAAACCAAAACCATTAAATCCTCTAATGATAGATGCAATAAATACAATAAATAAAATAATTAAAAATTGAGATAAGTTAAAATCGAAATAGTTTAAAAAAGACATCTAATTTTATTAAAGTTACTAAAAAATATTAATCAAAAAAAGGATAGTAGTTAAAATATATACTTGTCAGCCATGTACATAGCCCAAGCAATAGCAGCACCTAATATGATATATTTCATATGATAATTACTTTATTTCTATTTTTTCTGGAAGTATACCCTTGGGTCTAAATCTCATAATTAATAATAAACCTAAGCCCATCATTAAAAATCTAAAATATGGTACGCTTTCAATTAAGTGAGCTTTTAAAGCGTTAGTTTCTGGTATCCCTGCGGTGAAAAAATTAATTAAAAATAAAGCTATTGGAGCAGCTTCAATCCATAAAAACCAAACAACAAAACCACCTAAGATTGCACCAAAGTTATTACCACTTCCACCAACAATGACCATCACCCAAATTAAAAATGTGTATCTCATCGGTCTATAACTTCCTGGTGTAAATAAACCATCTTGTGTAACTAACATTGCACCAGCTATTCCAACAATTGCTGATCCAAGTATGAATATTAACAGATGCTGTTTAACAACATTTTTTCCCATAGCATTTGCAGCTTCTTCATTATCTCTAATTGCTCTCATCATTCTTCCCCATGGAGAGTAAAGTGCTTTTTGAGTTAAAATTAAGAGTATAATCACGATAACTAAAAATAATCCTGAATAACAAAGTTTAACAAAAACAGATGAGCCCTCAATTACCAACTGGTTTAAGGCTGCCTGTCGATCAGCTAAGTTTGAAATTAAGGCTAATTTTCCAGAATTAAATCTCTCAACTAAATTAATGAACCATTCTGTCGTTTGAAGATCTACCTCGTAAGGTGCTGGTCTTTTTAGACCTATTACATTTTTAACTCCTCTAGTTAACCAATCTTCGTGCTTAATTATTGCAATTACAATTTCAGAAATAAGTAAAGTTGCAATTGCCAGATAATCAGCTCTTAAACCTAGAGCTACTTTTCCAACTATAAAAGCTAGTCCACCTGCAAAAAACGCTCCAACAATCCAAGAAAAAATAATTGGTAGCCCAAAGCCACCAAGAAATCCAGTTTTTGCAGGATTAACTCCTTCAATCGCTTCAATTCCAGGTTCTGCAGTTATTCTAATAATTACAATTCCTGCAACTATTATTGCTGCTATCCCATAAGTCCTAAATTTTGATTTTTCAAAATGCTTTAGAATAAATCTTATTGCTAATACCATTACAATAATTAGCCATAAACACATTAATATATCAAAACCCCCAGCGCGCCACGCTTCTTGTACTGGATCAACTGAGATTAAGACAGCTGCCAAACCTCCAAGCGCTGTATAACCCATAATTCCAAAATTAATTAGCCCTGCATAACCCCACTGAATATTAGCACCCATAGTCATTACTGCTGAGATTAAACAAAGATTAAATATTGATAAAGCAACGTTCCAAGATTGAAAGATTCCTACTAGAATAATTAAACCCATCATGATGCTGTAAGCAGCAATTACATTTAAATTCTTTCTCACAATACTTTTCCTTTAAATATTCCTGATGGTCTATAAAGCAATACGATAACTAATATTGAAAACGAAACTGCAAATTTATAATCGGTTGATAAAAGTTGAACTAAACTTTCAGGTGCCATACTTTCTGGTAAAATATACATAAAGAATTTTTTATAAGCATAAGTTAAAAATATTTCAGAGAATGCGATAACATATCCTCCTAAAAAGGCTCCAAAAGGATTCCCTATCCCGCCAACAATTGCAGCAGCAAATATGGGAAGCATATTGTTAAAATAAGTAAAAGGTTTAAAACTTTTATCTAGACCATATAAAGCTCCTCCAATAGTTGCTAAAATCCCTGCTATAATCCAGGTAATCATTACTATTTTTTTTGGATCTATTCCTGAAAGCAATGCAAGATCCTCATTATCAGAATATGCCTTCATGCTCTTCCCTGTTTTAGTTTTATTCAAAAACCAAAACAAAAGAGAAACTAATACAATTGTAACAAATATTGTTATTACTTGTGTAGATTTTAATGCAAGACCTTCATTAAGACCCGTCATCTCCTTAAATTCTCGAGCTTTAATAATAAATTTTTCTCCATCAAAAAATCTTCTATCTGATGGTCCAATTATAATTCTTACAACTGCTTGAGTAACAAACATTACCCCAATACTAACCATTGCCAATTGGACTGGTGGACTTTTATTTACTCTGTAATATTTAAATACAAACTTATCAATAAACAGCATGTAAATAATCATAAATAATATTGCAAAAGGAATAGCTATTAAAGCTGTTGGCAATACTCCAAGTGAAATTCCAATTGACTGGAAATACCAAGTAAATAAAATTGTAACCATGGTTCCAAAAGACATCATGTCTCCTGTTGCAAAGTTAGCAAATCTTAAAATACCATAAATTAAAGTAACAAAAATAGCACCAAGTGCTAATTGAGAGCCATAAGTTAAAGCTGGAATAAATATATAATTTAATAAAAGAATTATAGCATTTAAAAAATCCATATTATCCTCCTAAAAAAGAGCTTCTTACTCTTGGGTCATTTAATAATTCATTACCTGTTCCAGAGTATCGATTTTCCCCAGTAACTAACACATATCCTCTATCAGAAATATTGAGTGCTTGTTTTGCATTTTGCTCCACCATTAAAATTGCAACATTAGTTCTTTTAACTTTTACTATATGATCAAATAATTCATCCATTACAATTGGTGAAACCCCAGCCGTAGGTTCATCTAACATAAGAACCGTTGGTTTAATCATGAGTGCTCGACCGAGAGCCACTTGCTGTCTTTGTCCACCTGATAATTCACCAACAAATTGGTTTCGTTTTTCTTTTAGAATAGGAAATAAGTTATAAATTTCCTCAATAGTGTCTTTAATTTCTTCACTAATAAGAAAAGCACCCATTTCTAAATTTTCTTCAACAGTCATTCCTGCAAAAACATTTTTTGTTTGAGGCACAAATGAAATTCCTTCTTTAACTCTATCTTGTGGAGATAGTTTTGAAATATCTTTACCGTCTATCACTACTGACCCCGATTTTAAGTTAAGCAAACCCAGCATTGCCTTCATAGCTGTTGATTTTCCGGCACCATTAGGTCCAAGAATTGAAACTATTTCACCTTTATTGACATTTACAGTACAAGAATTAATGATATCAGGTCCATTACCATAACCACCTGTCATTCCATTTCCCTCAAAATATGCCATTAATTATGATCCTTTAGTTTGGAACCTCTACCTAAATAACTTTCAATCACCTTTTCATCTTTTTTAGCATCTTCAACCGTGCCCTCAAATAAAACAGAACCTTCTGCCATAACTATTACAGGATCACATAATCTGCCAATAAATTCCATATCATGCTCAATCATGCAAAATGTATAGCCTTTTTCTTTATTAAGTTTTTCAATAGCTGTTCCAAGATCTTTAAGTAAAGTTCTATTTACACCAGCACCTACTTCATCAAGTAAAACTAATTTAGCATCCACCATCATGGTTCTGCCAAGTTCTAAAAGCTTCTTTTGACCTCCTGACAAGTTGCCTGCTAGCTCGTTTGTTAAATGACTTAAATTTAGAAAATCTACTACTTCTTTTGCTTTTTCTTTAACTATTGCTTCTTCTTCAGCAACAAGTTTTGGCTTTAACAATGCTGTCATTAATTTTTCTCCAGATTGATTTCCTGGTACCATCATTAAATTTTCTAACACTGATAAATTTGAAAACTCATGAGCTATTTGAAAGGTTCTTAATAATCCTTTTGAAAACAACTCATAAGATGGAACATCCGTTATATTTTCTTGATCAAAAGTTACTGATCCACTTGATGATTTTAAATTACCAGCAATTAAATTAAACAAGGTTGTTTTACCAGATCCATTTGGACCTATAATTCCTGTAATGGTTCCCTTTTTAACTTTTAAAGAACAATCAGAAACAGCAGCGAGCCCTCCAAAATATTTTGAAAGGTTATTAATTTCTAAAATATGTTCTGACATTAAATTTATTTATTTAATCTTTTATGGATACTGTTTAATGTTTTTTCTAATGACTTGTAAAAACCTGCTTTAGTTAATTCTTTAACACCCTGTTCATTTAAACCTTCAGGCGTTTGAGATTCTTTAACTAAAAATTTTAAATCTTTTTTAGAATTAACAACAGCATCTTGTGATAATGCTAAAAATAAAGAAGTAATATATTTTTGAGCATTATTTCTTTTAACTCCTTTTTTAACTAGCCAATCTGTCATAGAGCTTAACAATTGATAAAAAGGTGCCATCATTCCTGATGTAGACCAAAAGTTAATAGATGATTTTTCATTTTTAATTTCAACTGTTGTTCCAATTTTATCAAAAAAAGCTTTTACTTTTTTATTAGGTGGGCAAATAGGAACTGGACCTTTTTTTAATGATATTGGTGGTAATGGTATAGCTCTTACAATTTTAATATTAACTTTTATTGCTTTTTTCAATTGAGACAAAGTGATTGTAGAAATAAAACTAATTACTGTTTGACCTTTTCTAAATTTCAAATCTTTAATTATCAACTCACCTACCGAAGGTGTAACTGCTAAAAACACCCAATCACAATTATCAATTATTTGCTGATTATCTTTAGCAATAATTACCTTTTTAAATTTTTGCTTTAAACTTCTAGCTATATTTTTATTTCGAGGTGATATTAAAATCTTTTTATATGAGATTTTTGAATTACAAATACCCGTAATTACTGATGACGTTATTTTACCTGTACCAATAAATCCTAAATTCATAAATTTTGGTTACTTTATATTGATTATATTGAATTAATTAATAAAAAAAGAGCCTCTAATTCTTAATAATTCTCTACTTAATTCCTCATTTTCTTTAAAAGGTTTTCTACCATGAAGCCAAAAGTAATTATTAGCAATTATTGAAGAACCAACTGGTAATTTTGTAATAGTTTTATTCTTACTACCCTCTAAAGCATCAGATAATCTTTGTAAAAAATTTCCTTGAGCCATATTTTTTGGTTCTGGAAATTGATCTATATAAGAAATATTGGGTTTTCCATTTTCATCTGTTGAAAAAACTGGGTGTTCCACTTTATAATCTACATTTTTACTTTTTGGTGATCCCCATATAAAATTTTGTTTTCCAATTGGGTCATTAAACATATCTTCACAATGTTCCCAGTCATCAAGATGTAACATTGCTGTTTCGCCTCCTTGCACATTTTGTTCATCGATTTTTGACATAAGCAGCCAATCTGTAACTTCATTTACATAAGTTCCATCAGTGTGAAGATCCATATTTCTATATGCTTTTCTTAAGTATGAGTCACTTTTATCTTCATGTTTAACAACAAATCTTGCATAATATTTTCCAGCCATTGAGTCATGATTAGGCACACCAATTAAATGAGCAATAGCTGTAGATAGTTTTACTAAAAAATTATCATTTATTTTTGAGGTTATATTTTTGGGTCCAATTATAAAGCATCCTGTAGACCTATCTCTTAAAATTTCATTCAATAATCGACTTAACTTGTTGTCAGTTAAATCATCTAAACTTTTTGCAATAGTAAATCTAGTAAATGGCTTTAACTCGAGTGCAGTTAAATCAAATTTATTAAAAGGAAAAATTAGTTTTTCAATAATCTCATCTTCTATCTCAATATTGATTATTCTTTTTGAATTATTATGTTCTGAAATTGTTAACCCAGAAATTTTTTTCATTATATATACTCACTCAATAAGGCCATCATGATAGCAGAAATTACAGTTGGATAAACAAAATTTCTTTTGGAAATAAAGAAAATAAATAAACAAAATAATACTACTGCGGCTCTACTAATGTAACTTGCTTCTGACAAAACTCCTACAGGAAAAATAATTGTCCTAGCAATCAATGCTGCTAAAGTTGAATATGCTAAACAATTAAACCATTTAAATAATTTTGAAGTTTCCTTTATTCCTTCTGAGGAAACTACTCCTAAAAATCTAGAAGAAAAAGTTGCTAATGATGTTACTAAAATTGCAAGTACTACACTAACTGACATTTAACTCTCCTATAATATAAGCAATAGTTCCACCGACTAATCCACCAAGTAAAATAGACCATTCAGGTGATAAAAAATAAAATATTGGACCCAATAAAAAACCTAATATTACGGACGCTGTTATTTGAATAGTTTTCATTGTACCGACCATCATGCATAAAAAATAAATTGGATTTAGAATTGCTAACCCAATCATTATATTTTTATCTAAATAATCTGATGCATAAAATCCAATAAATGTTCCAATGACAGCAGTAGTCCATGTTCCTGTACCAATACCAATCCAAAAATCGATCCTATGTTTTTTTTCAATATTTTTATAATTATTTTTCATTATCAGCCAAGCAGACACCGCAATAAAATGACAAGAAAAATAATATTTCCACTTTGGTTGACTTTTGTGCATCATTAATGGAAACAAAGAAACAGTCAGTGGATATAATCGAGCATTAACAAACCAAACTGCTAAAAATATATTTAGTAAAGATGCTCCAACTAATAATGACTCTGCCATTACCAAAGAGCCAGGTAAGGCATATGTAAGCATTGTTGAAAAAATACTTTCTTGAATATTAAATCCTAAATTTTTAAGAAGCGCCCCAATCGCAATGAAACAACATCCAAGTGCTATCGCTGGACTATCTAGAGCTAAAATAGATTTAAACCCTTTAAAGAAAAATTCTTTATTGATCATTAACCGCCAAGAAATAGTCTGCCTACATCAGGATTACTTAATAATTCATCACCTTTTCCAGCAATAGCTGTTTGGCCTGAAACTAAAACGTATCCTATATCAGCAAATTCTAAACCTTTTTTAGCATTTTGTTCTACAAGTATTATTGTTTTTTTTTCGTTTTGTTGAAGATCTTTTAAAATTTCAAAAACCATATCAATATATCTTGGCTCTAATCCAATTGATGGTTCATCTACTAATAGCACTGATGGTTTCATCACTAATGCTCGTGATATTTCTAACAATCTTCTTTCTCCACCAGATAAAACTTTAGCAGGTTGATTTCTTCGATTTCTTAATCTTTCATACTTTTCAAAAATCTTTTCTGCTTCTTCATAAGACTCATCAGTTTTATCTTTAATATATCCGCCCATTAATAAATTTTCTTCCACCGTCATATCTGGAAAAACTGAATTATCTTGAAGAATGTATGCTATACCTACTGATTTTAATTTTTCTGCTGGTGATAAATTTGTAATTTCTTTTCCATCAATTTCAATTTGGCCTGAAAATATGTTGGTAAATCCATATATTGAATGAAGTATTGTAGATTTACCCGCACCGTTAGGTCCGATTAAACATAGAGACTGAGCTTTATTTACAAATAAATCAAAATTATGCAAAATTTCCATTTTACCATACCCAGCATTTAAACCTTTAATCGTTAAATGAATATCATCTGCTGATAATTTTTTTAAATCATCTGCTGTTGGAGCTTTTCCTAGTACTTCATATTGATTTGACATTATTGAGCTCCTAAATACGCATCAATTACACGCTTATCATTTTTAATTTCATCCGGAGATCCATTGGCTAGCATTTTACCATGCGCTAAACAAAAAATATCTTCCGCTAATTGCATAATAACTCTCATGTTATGCTCTATGACTAAAAGAGTTATTCCAAAATCCTGATTTACTTTAATTAACCTATCTATAATTCCATTAATCAATGTAGGGTTAATTCCTGCAGTAGGCTCATCTAATAACAACATTTCTGGTTCGTTCATTAAAGCCATAGCAAGTTCTAATAATTTTTGCTGGCCAAAAGATAAATCTCCTGCTCTCAGTTTTCTTTTTTGATATAAACCAACAAAGTTTAATAAATTTTCAGCTCTTTCGGTAAGGTCTTTGGGAATTTTAGAAAAAATACTCATTATATTTGCATCACTATCTTTGTGGCTAATAAGCATATTTTCTACGCAATTTAATTTTCCATAGATTCTAGTTTGTTGAAAGGTTCTCAATAAACCAAGTTTTGCTATCACTGGTACTGGCAATTCTGATACTTCTTTTCCATTAAATTTTATTGAACCGTTATCAATTGGGTAAGTTCCAACAATAGAATTAAATAATGTTGTTTTTCCCGATCCATTTGGTCCGATTAAACCAACAATTTTTCCTTTTTCTACATTCATTGAAATATCAACGTTGGCTTTAACTCCACCAAAAGATTTACTTACGTTGCTAACTTCTAAAATACTCATTTAAGTTCTACCTGTGCTTTTCGGTCTGCCTCATCAACAACTTCACCAAATCTTTCTGGATATTTTTCTCTTAACCATCCCATAATCCCCTCTGGGAAATAAATTACTATCACAACAATTAAAACTCCAAGAGCAACGTACTGCCAGCCTAAGAAGAATGTCCAAAATCCTTCTTTAAATATATGAAATATAGTTGCACCTATAATTGGCCCCCATAAAGTTCCTTTACCTCCTAAAATTGCCATCAAAACCATGAACACGCCCATCTCTCTTCCATCAAATGCAACATCAGTTGAATCAATATAGCCAACTAATCCACCCATGATACCTCCAGCTAGACCACAGAAGAAAGCTGATATCATCCAACCAATAATTTTATACTTCATTGTTTGAATACCCATTGCTTCTGCTTTGTCTTCGTTGTCTCTTATTGCATTAAGAATTAACTTAAATCGAGTTGAGTAAATCGCTTTCACAGACACAAAAGTAAGTATTAAGACAATAAAACTTAAAAAATAAAAAAACTCACCACGAGCTTCTAGATTTCCAACTTCAGGAAAGGGAGGAGTTGTAAAACCTTGGCCTGCTCCAATAATTTCTATTCCACCAGAAATTTCTCCAGCTGCTACTCCTAAACCTAAAGTGCATATCGCAAAATAATGGCCTCTTAATCCAAGGATTGCATAACCGATTAGTCCAGCAACAATAGTTGGAACTATTGCAGCAACTAAAAGACCAACTGCCATCCCTTGAAAAAATTGACTAGGCGTATGAACAAAAGTTTTTTCACCTCCACTTTCTGTCCATTCTGCAAGTGGGAAAAACATTCCAACCTGAACAGAAGCGCAAAGATACATCCCTAGCCCATAAAATAAAATATTCCCAAATGTGTTGTAACCCATCTCACCACCTTGGATATTCCAAGTTAAAGCAAGTACAATTAAAATACACAAGATTGATAATTGAACTTTAAAAGCTGGCAATATAAATGGTGCAACCACACCAAAAATTAATATTGCAGCATATAAAATAATATTATTATTCTTCATTTTAAATACTCTCTTTTTCTAGAAAGTTTAAATCTTCGATAAACTAAAATTAAAACTAGCAATAAAAACACTGAACCAATTCTAAATTCTGTTCCAAGAATGTAATCTGCAAACTCTTCAAATACTCCAAGACCCATTCCCGAGATAGCTACTCCAGGTAAATTTCCCAATCCCGCAATAATCACAATCATAAAAGATCTAATCGTATAAGGTAGTCCCATATAAGGATGGATTGTAAATGTAATTGCAATTAATGCTCCAGCAACACCACAGAGTGCTGCATTAATTCCAAAGGTAGCTGCATAAACTTTTTCTGTATCAACACCTAAAATTTTTGCTGCTCTAGCATTTTGAGCTGTTGCTCTTATTGCACGACCTAACTTTGATTTTTTCATGTAAATTACAAGGCCAATTGCAAAGATAATACTAATTAATGCTGAAAATATTTTTGAATTAGGTAGTGTTACTGAATTATTAAATAACATTGTTGTACCAAATTCTGAATTTGCAAGCACAACGTCTGCACCAAATGCAAAATTCATTAACTGCATAAAAAGAATACTTATGCCAAATGTAGCAAGTATGGAGATAAACAAGTCTCGATCTACAACTTTATTTATTACTAATTTATAAAGACCAACACCAACAAAATACATTATAGCCGGTGCCACTATGACACCCAAAGCTGGATGAATTCCCGAAAGATACATAAAGTAAGTGATATAACCACCAAGAATTACTAGATCTCCTTGAGCAATATTGATTATATTCATAACTCCCCATTGAAGAGCCATTCCATACGCAATTAGAGCAAATAAAATTCCAAGCAATATTCCATCTAATGATGCTTGAACCATTAATATTGGTACTTGAAATATAAGAAAATCCATAAATTTTTATTTGAAACTGTTTATATAAAAATGCCCCCTATTGCTAGGGAGCATTTTAAATATTTGATATTATCTCTCTGACCAAGATGGAATTGGGTGAATTAATTCAGCTGAAGCCCATTTAGTAGGAGCTACAACTTTATTTTCACACTTATCTCCATCACACATCACTTGGAATAACACCATTGGTTTATCAACATTCTGACCACCTTCTGCAAATTTTATGTTTCCATAAAATGTTTGCATGTTAGTAGCTGCAAGAGCGTCTCTTACTTTAACTTTGTCAAAAGAGTTTGCTCTTTCAAATGCATCTTTAAATACCAATAAAGCTGCTGATGACTCAGCTGCTTGATAAGGAGGTGCGTAACCAAACTCTTTAGTGAAGTCAGCATCATAAGTTATACCATCAGTAAAGAAGTCATCCTTATATGTTAGTGTCTTATGCCATTGTGAAGCACATAATGCATACTGAGAATTTTTACCATGTTGTTTTGATAGTTTCGCAGCATCACAGTGTGTCATTGCAAGCATTGGTACATCAACCTTCATTTCAGCAATTTGTCTGATAGCTGTTAAAGCACCTTTTGTGTGACCAGAAACTACAAGAACATCTGGTTTTACAGCTTTAACTTTTGCTAAAGTTGCAGCCATATCATTTAGTTCTTTTGGTAGTTTGTCATCAATAACCTTTTTAGATCCAGTTCTTTTGATTGCATCTAAAACACCTAATCTCACATCTTGAGAAAAAGCATCTTGTTCAAATGCCATTGCAACAGATACTGGTTTTCCATTATTTTTCTCAACAGCTAAATCGATAGCTACATCAAGATATAAGTTAGCTGGCGCAAGTACAGCGAACAAATATTTGTAACCTTTGGTAAATAAAGATCTTGAAGCACCATTTGCTTCAACCATCGGTACACCATATTTTTCTGTTACTGGCGCTATCGCTTTAGTTAGTCCTGAACTGTATGGACCAAGCATATATTCAACACCATCTTGTTTGATTAATCTTTCTGCAAGTTGCGCAGCTCTTTTTGGGTTTGACTCATCATCATAATAAATGATTTCAAACTTATAAGTTTTTCCACCAACTTTAATACCACCCATGCTGTTAATTCTATCAACAGCCATGTTGTAACCGTTTTGAGTATGAACACCATTAGATGAATATTTTCCAGTTAATGAAATAGCAGAGCCTAAAACTATCTTATCTCCTACAACTTTTGCAAAAGATGTAACAGATGAAGATAATATAATTGCTAATGCAGAAACAAAACTTAAGATTATTTTATTTAATTTCATTTTATTTCCTCTAGTTATTAATTAATTAATAGTTAATTTAATAAAGAAATTAATGACATTGCAAGTGGCAATAATGAACATTCTTTAGATTAATATTGTTGTGTAACAACAATAATTCCAGCAATAAATACTAAAACACTCGCTGAAATTGTATTAATTGTTTTTGGATTTGCTTTTATCCATTTAATTAATTTTTGAGCAAGTACGGCATAAGCAATCAAAGATAAAAAATCTAATACAACATAAGTTGTGATTAAAATTATAAACTGGACTAAGTAATTTGAATTGAAATCTATAAACTGTGGAAAGATTAAAGGAAAAAACATCCAAGCTTTAGGACTGGTTCCTGCAACCAAGAAACCATCTTTAAAAAAAGAAAAAAAAGTTTTTGAAGAAATATTTGTAGAATTTACGTCTTTAGGTCTAGTGTTATAAAGATCATAAGCTAGATACAAAATGTAAGCTACTCCAATCCATTTAAATGCATTAAGTAAGGTTGAGTTTTCTGAAAAAAAAGATCCTATTACAAATATTACTAAAGTTGCTTGAATAATATTTGCAGTTATATCACCTAGTGCTGTCCAAACACATTTTTGCACACCATAATTCATTGAATATGAAATAATTACAATTCTTGGGGTTCCAGGAGTGATAAATAAAAATAATATTATTTGTAAAAACAGAAAATAATTTAGGGGGTACATTTTAAAGGTTGATAGTCCAAAAAAACCGGGAGCTAAAGATGGCTAAGATGGACTATCAAAAGCCATAATATCATTCTTCAAAAAAAATGCATTAATCATTTTTTTCAAATATAAAGGATTTATGAAAAAAAAAGGTCACACCCCTATTACGAGAGTTAAAAATCCTGAACCAGAAGTAAATGACCCAGATTGGATAGTTTGGGCTGCCTGGGCTGATAGGATTACCTTCGAAGAAATAGAGAAAAAAACAGGTAAGACAGAATCTGAAGTAATAAAGATTATGCGAAGATCTGTAAAACCAGCTTCATTTAGATTGTGGAGAAAAAGAGTTAATCAAAAAAGTATTAAACATAGAAAAAAATTTGAATATTCTAGAAAAGAAATAACTAGTAAAATTAAAAAGAATGACTATTTATAATGTATGAAATCAGTAACTATCTATACAGGACCACTTTGCAATTATTGTGAAGCAGCAAAAAGATTATTAACAAGAAATAATGTTGAATATAAAGAAATAGATATTTCAACAGTTGATGGTGCAATGGATGAAATGATTAAAAAAGCAAATGGTAAAAGAACAATCCCACAAATTTTCTTCGATGATCAACACATTGGTGGTTATGATGAAACAAGAGCTTTAGAAAAAGAAAATAAACTTTTAGATCTTCTTAAGTAATTTTATAATTAGTTTTTTGGTTTAAAAACTAAACATACTCCATTATTACAGTATCGTTTTCCAGTTGGGTTTGGTCCATCCTCAAAAATATGTCCATGATGGCCACCGCATTTTTTACAATGATACTCGGTTCTTGCATAACCTAATAAATGGTCAGTTTTAGTTTCAAACACATCAGGAAGTGACTGATAGAAAGATGGCCAACCTGAGCCACTTTCATATTTTGTGCTTGAGTCAAATAATTTTTCTCCACAATTAGCACAGTGAAAACTTCCTTCTCTTTTTTCATGGTTTAATTCACTTGTATTCGGTGGTTCTGTTCCATCTTCAAATAAAACTAATTTTTGTTCAGCAGTTAAATTGGGATTTATTTTTTTTGTCATAATTTAAATCAATTTAGCACAAGATTGATGAAGAAATGAGTGCAATTCAATTAATTTTTTAAAATCTTTGTTGTATCCTCCACCTAAAACCCCACAAATAGGTATTTTTTTTAAAGAAAAATTTTCAATTACTAATTCATCTCTCTGTTTTACTCCTTCATCTGAAATTTTTAACTTACCTAAACGGTCATTAAAATGAATATCAACCCCCGCAATATAGAAAACAAAGTCAAAGTTTTCGCTATTAAGTTCATTTAAATAAAATTTCAGTGTCTTTATATATGCTTCATCTTCAACATTATCCTCAAGTTCAACATCTAAGTCACTCATTGATTTTTTGGCTGGATAATTAGTTTTTGAATGCATGCTAAAAGTAAAGACATGTCTATTGTCTTTGAATATTTCTGAGTTTCCATTTCCCTGATGAACATCTAGATCTACAATTAAAATTCTATTAGCAAACCCTCTATCTAATAAATAATGAGCAGCAACGGCCACATCATTAAAAACACAATAGCCAGCTCCTTCATTGTAATTAGCATGATGACTGCCCCCTGCCGTATTGCAGGCAACCCCATAATTTAATGCAAGTTTTGAGGCCAAAACAGTTCCTCCAGTTGCAACTAAAGATCTTTGCACCACACTATCTACTAAAGGAAAACCAATTTTTTTAATTCCATTTTTGTCTAAGGTTTTATTTTTTATATCATTTATGTAATTTTTAGAATGAGCTCTATTTAAAGTCTCAAAAGAACAAGCAACAGGATTATGAAATTTATTTACAACTTTCCTATCAATCAAATATTTAGCTAGTTCACCAAATTTATTAATTGGAAATTTGTGATCATCTCCAATTTTAGCAACATAATCTTTATGATTAACTACTGGTAGCTCCATTATTTTTCAATAACACGAATAGGCTTTCCATTCACACATGCTTCAAGATCTTCAATCATCTGGGTATAAAAAATACTATAATTTTCTGCAGTTACATAACCAATATGTGGGGTAAGTAATGCATTAGGTAAAAATCTTAGTTTATTTCCTTCAGGTAGAGGCTCTTTTTCATACACGTCAATTCCAGCACCCATAATTACATTTGTAGATAAAGCTATTATCAAATCATCTTCGTTTACGATTGGACCACGTGAAGTATTAATTAAAAAAGCTGTCTTCTTCATTTGGTCAAACTCTTTAATGGTAATACAATCCTTATATCGCTCTCCTCCTTGAACATGAATTGAAATATAATCAGATGTTTTAATTAAATCCTCTTTACTACATGGTAATACATTCAACTCTTTACATTTATCTAAATCTAGATTTTCGCTCCAAGCTATTACCTGCATACCAAATGCATTTGCAATCTTTGCAACTTGAGAACCTACTCTTCCAAGTCCAATTAAACCAATAATCTTACCTCTTAATTCAAAACCAACTGTTGTCTGCCAGTATCCTTGATACATATTATCAATTTCTGTTTTTAAATTTTTGGATAAACCTAAAATTAAAGCCCAAGTAAGCTCACAAGTTGGATTAAAATTAATCTCAGTTCCACAAACTATAATTTTTCTTTTATGTGCTGCTTCTAAATCAATTGCTTTATTTCTTGATCCACTGGTGATGATATATTTAAGATCATTTAGATTATCGATTAAATTTTTAGTAATTGGTGTACGTTCGCGCATGATTAATAATGCTTCGAAATCAGATAATTGCTCAATAGCATCTGCTTCATCTAAAAAAGGCTCACTAAAGATTTTAAATTCGTATTTTCCTGATAATTTTTTTAAATCCACAAACTCTTGTGAAACGTTCTGGTAATCATCTAATATTGCAACTTTAAGCATTTTTAATTTTTTTGTTTGATAAAAATAAACCTAATATAATTAAAATAGAGCCAATTAAATGAAAAAATAAAAATTTTTCATTAAAAAATAAAATTGCAAATATTGTACTGAATAAAGGAATTAATGATAAAAAAATTCCTGCTCTATTTGCTCCAATGATTGAAACAGCGCCAGCCCAACAATAATAAGAGCCAATACTTGGAAATATTGCAATATAAATTAGGATGTAAAAAAGATTTGAACTCATCTCTACAGTTTCACCCTGCACAACATCTATAATAAACAATGGTAAAAGAAATATTAATCCAAAGGTGCAAATTATATGAACAAGAGCCAGCAAAGATACATTGAAAGTTTGTTTTCTTAAATAAGCAGAATAAATTCCCCAAGCAATTATCGCTCCTATCATAAATAAATCTCCTTTATTAAAATTTAACGAAAGTAAGATATTGAGATCAAGTCTTGTTATAATAGCTAAAATTCCTAATACTGAAATTAATAAACCAGATATTTGAAAAATATTTGTTTTCTCAATTTTTAATAAAAAACAAACTAAAATTATAGTAACTGGTATTGCAGTATTAAAAAGAGATGCATTGATTACCTGTGTATAATTTAAAGCATTATAAGTAAATGAAGTGAATATACAGACGCTTGTAAAACCCAGAATAGAAAATAATGATAAATTTTGTTTAATTTTATTTTTTAGTTTTAATACTTCCTTATAAGTGAAAGGAAATAATATTATCCACACCAGAGTCCACCTTAAAAACGCAAGAGTATTTGGAGGTATGTTCTCTAAAAAAGCAAGCTTACCAATTGTAAAGTTACCAGCCCAAAATAATGTTGCACAAACCAACATTAGGTATGCTTTGGTGTTCTTGCTCACCTAGCTAAATCTTAATGAGCTATAAGGTTTTAAATCTAAATTAGTATTTTCGTTAGCTATCATTCCCGAAACTATCTTTCCAGATATTGGGCCTAATGTCCAACCTAAATGATGGTGACCAAAGCAATAAAAAACATTTTTATGATTTTTTGATGGACCCATCACTGGAAGGAAATCTGGCAAAGACGGTCTAAATCCAAGCCATTCATCTTCATGTTCTGGAAGGTCTCCAAGCATATATTTTGCATTATTGATTAAATTTTTAACTCTCGATTTTGATAATGGATTATCTAAACCGCCAAACTCAACAGTTCCAACAACCCTTAAACCTTGTTCCATAGGAGTAATTCCAAATCCTCTATTTGAAAAAATAACTGGTCTATTTAAAAGATGATCACAGCCTTTAAAATGAACATGATATCCTCTTTCAGTATCTAAAGGAATTCTTTCACCTAAATTATCAGTTAATTTTTTAGAAAAAGCTCCACAAGCAATCACAACTTTATCAAAAATAAAACTTTGATTTTCTGTTTTAAAAACCGGTTTTTGTTCATCAAAATTAATATCTTTAATATTTACTTTATTAAATTTTCCACCTTTTTTTAAAAACAAGTCAAAAAGTTTTAAAAGAATTTTTTTTGGATTTCTTGCGTGTCTTGCGTATGGATAATAAACGCCCGCATGATAAAAGGGTTTTATGTGTGGTTCTAGATCATGAATTTCAGATTTATTTACTAATTGTTGCTTAACACCTAGCTCGTCTCTTATATTTATTTCTAATTCTCTACTTTTGAGATCTTGATCATTCCAAATATATAAAATTCCCTTATTTTCAACTAAGCCTTCTAATTCAATTTCATCAAATAATTCATCATAAGCTGGTAATGCTAAATCTAAAATTTGATGCATATTTTTAGCTGTATGCATCATATTTTTAGTTGTTGAATTCATTATAAATTTTAAAAACCATGGGATCATTTTTGGAACATAGTTCCACTTTAAAGCTAAAGGTCCAGACGAACTCAATAACATAGCCGGAACATCTGCTAGCACATCAGGACGATTAAGAGGAACCGAAGCATATGGTGAAAAATGACCAGCATTTCCATACGATGCTGCTTGTGCGCCAGGATTATCTCTGTCAAAAATAGTTACATTGAATCCTTTTTTCTGAAGAAACAAAGCATTTGATACACCTTGGATTCCAGCACCTACAATCCCAACTTTGATATTTTTATTCATGATCGTTTTTTATAGTTAAAAAAATAATATTTGGTAGTGGCAAATTATACTCAATTAATATGGTAAAAATTTAAGCTATAGTTTGTTGACTATGAATTTTGGCACTCAAGACAATGCCAAAACCAATCATGGTTGCAAGCATTGAAGATCCTCCATAAGACATTATTGGAAGTGGAGAGCCAACTATAGGTAATAATCCTAATACCATCGATAAATTAACTGTAATATAAATAAAAATTGCAAATGCAAAACCAAAACAAAACATTCTAGCAAAACTGCTTCTTGAGATTGCTCCTATTTGAATTATTCTAATGATAATAATTGTATACAATAACAAAAGTCCAACTGAGCCGATAAAACCAAACTCCTCTGAAAATAAAGTAAAAATAAAGTCGGTATGTTTCTCAGGTAAAAAATCTAAATAACTTTGTGTCCCTTGTAAAAAGCCTTTACCTGAAAGTCCTCCAGAACCAATTGCAATTTTAGATTGGATAATCTGATAACCAGCTCCCAATGGATCTCGATCAGGATCTAAAAAAGTTAAAATTCTTAATTTTTGATAAGGCTCTAAGTAAGTGATTATAAAAGGTAATGAAATCAGAAAGGTTATTAATGAAACAAAAAAATACTTAATTTTTACTCCTCCTAACCATAGTATTATTAGTCCACTAGATGCTATCAATATAGATGTTCCAAGATCAGGCTGAGATAAAACAAAAATTATTGGAATTATAATTAAAGTTAATGGAACAAAAATACTGACAAATGAATTTACTTTTTCAGGATTCAATCGGTGATAATATTTTGCAAGACAAAGAATAATTCCTATTTTCATTAATTCTGATGGTTGTAAAACTAAAAAATATAAATTAATCCAACGTTGTGATCCTGAGGCTTTTATTCCATAAATAGAAACCCAGATTAGTAACAAAATAATAATACCGTATAAAAAATAGGAACATAGATGCCAAAATTTAATATTAAAAAAAGAAATTACCAACATTAGAATAAAAAAAGCTACTAATTTAGTTAAATGACTTTTGGTGTGATAATGGAATTCACCACCATCAGTAGAGTACATTATAAAAAAACTCAATACAGATAAGATAATTATACAAAACAACAGAATAAAATCTAAATTTTTAATTTTTTGAAAAAAATTTAGATCAGAGTTAAGTCGAGATTGTTGATACATCTAAATATTAAATTCTTTAAAATCTGGAAGTTGTTTTCTATATTGATGACGATCGACTATTAATTTAAATAGTTTTGTTGCCATCGGTGCTGCTGCTGAGCTACCTGATCCCCCATGTTCAACAATGATACTAACTGCATATCTTGGATTTCGATATGGACCAAACGCAACATATAAAGCATGATCTCTTTCTTCATAAGGTATTTGAGAAGTTTTAAGATCAAGCTCTCTTTCTCTTTTACTAATTCTTTTAACTTGAGCAGTTCCAGTTTTTCCTGCAAACTGATATTTAGGATCCTCTATTCTTGATTTATATGACGTTCCTCTTAATTCATTAGTAGAGCTGAACATTACCTCTTGAATGATTTTAATATTTCTTTGATCACCATATAGTGGCTTGTACGAATTATTTAATTTACTATCTTGCATAGCTTTTTTAACTTGTTCAGATGTTAGTTGATTGTCATCTGTTAAAATTTTAGGTGTAATTTTGTAACCACCGTTTGCAATTTGTGCTGTCATTAAACAAAGTTGTATTGGGGTTGTTTGTGTATACCCTTGACCAATTCCAGTAATTAAAGTTTCTCCTAAAACCCAACCTTTTCCGAGTTCATTTATTTTCCATTTTGTATCAGGAAATTGTCCTGCTTTTTCATTTTCAAAATATTCTCCTAGAACCTTATTTCCTAAGCCAAACTTTTCTGCTGTAATTTTTAATCGATCAACACCAAGTTTTCTTGCAACTTCATAAAAATAAGTATCACAAGACTGTTTCATTGCGTCTTTCAAACTAACAAAACCATGTCCTTGTTCTTTCCAGCAGTGAAACGTTTGACCATACAATTCCATTTTACCCTTGCATTGAACTTTAAACTTAGTGTCAATAACTCCATTTTCTAAAGCTGATAATGCAACAATTGGTTTTATGGTTGATCCTGGAGAGTAAAGACCCGAAAGTGTCTTGTTGATTAGAGGTTTTAAAGGATTATTTCTAATTAGCTGCCATTCATCTTGACTAATACCAAATAAAAAAGAATTTGGATTATAAGACGGTGAAGAATACATCGCAATCATTTCACCAGTGTAAATATCCATTACACTTATAGAGCCAGCTTTACCTTCTAATAATTCAGCTGATAATTTTTGAACTTCAGTGTCTAAAGTTATTCTTATCTTAGAGCCCTGTTTACCTTTTTGATATTCAAGTTGATTTATTCTTTTACCATAAGCATTAACCTCATATCTTTGAATATCATTCACTCCAATTAAGTCATTTTCTAAAGTTTTTTCTAATCCCAATTTTCCAATTTTTATTCCTGGAACAAATTTTTCTTGGATAACTTCATTTTGTAAAATATCCTCTTCATTAGGTTGACTGACATATCCCAACACGTGTGTGTAAATATCACTAAAAGGATAATCCCTTGAGATAGTCATAACAGGCTTTACACCTACTAATTCATAAAGATAATTATTAATTTTTAAAAACTCATCCCAGCTAAGATTTTCCGAAACAATTAAACTTTCCCATGGTTTTAATTGTTTTCTTTTTATTTTGATTTTTTCAATCTGTTTTACATTCATGTTTAAAATGACTTTTAATCTTGATAGAAGATAGTTAAAATTTTCTACTTGCTCAGGTATGATGTGTAGTTGATATACTTTTAAATTTCCGGCAATAATATTACCAAAATAATCAGTAATATTTCCTCTTGTGGGAGGAAGTTTCCATTCTCTAATTCTATTTTTATCTGAAAGTGTTAAATATTTCTTATTATCATTTATCTGCAATGAAAATAAACGAGCAATTAATCCACCAAAAATAACTATTTTTGCTGCACCAATAATAAACATTCGTCTGTTTATGATGTCTGATTTTCTTATTCCAAAATTTCTTTTAATCATTTGTTTGAATTGTGATTTTATTTTCTAAAACGTTAAATAAAAATAAAAAGAATGGATATAAAATAAAAGTAAAACCTGAATTTATTAAGTATCGCATGTAATTAATTTCAATTGAAAATACAATATCTAAGCTGACAACCTGGATAGAATTAATTAATAAAATAGTTACTAAAAATGATATCCAGTCATTAATAAAATTTGGTGTAATAGTAATATTTCTTAAATAAGCTGTAACAACACAGATTAATAGATAGCAAAAACTACTAAAACCTATTGGAATTCCAACAACTACATCATTTATTATACCTGCTAAAAATATTGATCCATAACTTAAATATCTTGGATTTTTTAATGTCCAATAAAAAATTAAAATATGAACAAAATTGAATGAGAAGTTTTCAATTTTTAAATAATTAAAATCAATTTCATTTAATACAGACAAAAATAAAAGAAATACAGGAAGATAAAATAATAATGATTTTATAAGTGTATTTTTATTAAGTGACGACATTAATTGCCACTCCCAATTTCATAAGATACAATTTTAACATAATCTAATTGTCTAAAATCAGAAAAAAAATTTACTTGATTATCTTTGTTTAAATCATTGGTAATTATTTTTCCTACTGGTAAACCAGGCTTAAATAAACCTCCATATCCAGAAGTATAAACAATAATTTCATTACTGCTTAATTTTTCTTTATACTCATCCTTAGTATACTCAATGACACCATAATTTTTTCCTGTTCCAGACAATACGGCATGTAAATCTATCGGTTCTAATAAAACTGGAATTTTGCTATTTAAATCTGAAACTAGAAGTGCTCTAGAATTGGTATAGTTTACTTCAATTATTTTACCAACCAAATAACTTCTATCTACAATTGCCATACCAATTTTAACATTATCTTTTGAGCCTTTGTTTAAGATAATTGATTTTAGATAAGGGCTTTCTTTATCAACTAAAACTTTTGCATATACGTCTTCTGATTGAATTGTTTCGTTAATAAGTTCTCTTAATTTTTTATTTTCTAAAATTAAAAAATCATTAGAAAGTTTTTCTTCCTTTAATTTTTTTAGTTCAATTTCATTTTTTTGAAATTGATCATAAAGGTTCAGGTGTTGCTCTATTTTAATATTTAAATCTTTAAAATAATTTTCTGGAATAGAGGCAATAAATGACGATCGATAAACAACTTCGTTAACACCTAATTTAATATATTGTATTGCCTTAAAATTAAAGCTTCCCAATACTATTACAATTAATGATAGAAAAATAAGAGTTAATAGTGAAAATTTTTGCTGATAACTTTTTTTTAAAAAAGCAGATCTAATTGCGATTACAAAGTCATCTCTGCTTGAAGCCATTGATCTTAATATTCAGATAGCATAGTAGAGAATGTTTCTTCTTGATCCAATGCTTTCCCAGTACCAACAGCGACACAAGATAAAGGGTCATCAGCAACATGAACTGGTAATCCTGTTTCTTTTGAAAATCTTTTATCAATATTTTTTAATAAAGCTCCACCACCAGTTAATGTTAATCCCATATCAACTAAATCAGCAGATAATTCTGGTGGGGTATTTTCTAAAGCTTGCTTAATAGAATTAATCATTTCCTTCATGATATCATTTAATGCTTCAGCAGTATCTTCTTCTGTAATATTTACCTCTTTTGGTGTACCAGATCTCAAGTCTCTTCCTTTTACTGGGTAAGTATTTTTTCCAGTAGCTATTGCAGTACCCATTTCTTTTTTAATTTTTTCAGCAGTACCGTCTCCAATTAATAAATTATATTCTTTTCGCATATAATTAACTATTGCCGTATCCATTGCATCCCCTGCCACTCTTAGAGATTTAGAATAAACTAATCCACCCAAAGACATCACTGCAATTTCACTAGTTCCTCCACCAATATCTACAATCATAGATCCTGTTGCTTCAGAAATCGGAAGTCCTGCTCCTATTGCAGCAGCAATTGGTTCTTCAATTAATTGAACTCTTCTAGCACCCGCCGCAAGAGCACTATCTTGAATTGCTTTTCTCTCAACAGGTGTTGAACCTGTTGGAACACAAATTAAAATTCTAGGATTTGCAAATGTACTTCCTTTATGAACTTTTTTAATAAAATGCTTAATCATTTCTTCAGTCACAATAAAGTCTGCAATCACACCATCTCTCAATGGTCTAATCGCACTTATGTTTCCTGGTGTTCTTCCAAGCATAGTTTTTGCTTCATCACCAACGGCTAAAACATTTTTCTTTCCACCTTGATCAACTATCGCAACTACAGAGGGTTCATTTAAAACTACACCTTGTCCTTTTAAAACAACTAGTGTGTTTGCTGTTCCAAGATCGATTGCCATATCTTGGCTCCAAATCTTTTTTACTCTGTCGAATAGTCCCATTTTATATACCTCTCACCTTTTGATTTTCTTGCTCCATTGGAGCTGTTTTATCTCGTTTAATAATCATTTTATTTAATGCATTAATATAAGCATTTGCTGATGCAACTAATGTATCTGTATCAGCTGCTTGGCCAACAGTTGTTTTTCCTTTTTCTTCAATTTTAACACTCACAGTTGCTTGTGCATCAGTTCCTTCTGTGACAGCATGAACTTGATAAAGTTGCAGATTAACATCATGCGGATAAAGGGTTTTAATACATTTAAATATAGCATCAACTGGACCATCTCCTGTTTCAGAGGCTTGTTTTACGTCTCCATATACATCTAAGGTCATTTCTGCTTTTTGGGGTTCTCCCGTTCCAGCAAAAACTTTTAATGATTTTAAATTGATTGCATTTACTTTGTTATCAGTAATTAAACTATCATCTACTAGCGCAATAATATCTTCGTCATACACATGCTTTTTCTTATCTGCTAATACTTTAAATTTTGCAAATGCATTACTTACAACATCATCAGTCAAATTAGGATAACCTAAACTATTCATTTTATCTTTAAAAGCATGTCGTCCAGAATGTTTACCCATTACCAAAGAAGTTTGTTTCACTCCTACACTCTCCGGTGTCATAATTTCATATGTTTGTCTATTTTTTAACATTCCATCTTGATGAATTCCTGCTTCATGAGCAAAAGCATTTTTACCAACAATTGCTTTATTGTATTGAACTGGAAAACCTGTAGCGTTGGATACAATTTTTGATGCTTTGCTTAACAAAGTTGTATTAATTCCTGTATCATATGGCATTAAATCTGGTCGAGTTTTAATTGCCATTACCACTTCTTCTAATGCAGCATTACCTGCTCTTTCACCCAAACCATTTATGGTACACTCAATTTGTCTAGCACCTGCTTGAACACCAGCTAATGAGTTTGCAACTGCTAATCCTAAATCATTATGACAATGAGTAGATAAAATTGCTTTATCGATATTTGGAACTTTGTTTAATAAAGTTTCTATTATCTTTGTAAACTCGGATGGTATTGTGTATCCAACTGTATCTGGAATATTTATTGTTGTTGCTCCACTTTTAATAGCAAGCTCAACGGTTTTACACATATAATCCATATCAGTTCTTGTTCCATCTTCACAAGACCACTCTACATCATCAGTAAACTTTCTTGCATAAGCAACATGTTTTCCAATCGACTCGTACACATCTTCAGGTGACATGTTAAGTTTATGTTTCATGTGCAACGGACTTGTTGAAATAAATGTATGAATTCTAAATCTTGGGGCATGTTTTAATGCTTCATATGCTCTATCAATATCTTTAACTGAGTGTCTAGAAAGACCCGCTGGAATAGAATTTTTTAAAATTTTACTAACTTCTGAAACAGCCTCAAAGTCTCCTGGAGACGCAATAGGAAAACCTGCTTCAATAATATCAATACCCAATTCATCAAATACTCTTGCAATTTGGATTTTTTCTTCCAAACTCATAGATGCACCTGGCGATTGCTCACCATCACGCATAGTAGTATCAAATATAAAGACTCTATCCTTATCAGCCATAACTTAAATTTTTTGAAAATGTATAATACAATCTATAAGAGAGAATGCAAAATAATAAGTAAAATTAGACTAAAAATCCCTTCATTTAATGGGTATGAAAATTAATTATAAATTGACTCTATTTTAGGCATTAAGTGTAAAAGTTTTTTTGTGTAATCATGTTGGGGTTTTAAGAATATTTCTTCGGTGTTTGCAACCTCGCATAATTTGCCATCTTTTAATACCCCAATTCTATCACACATTTGCCTTACTACTGGTAAGTCATGACTGATAAATAGAATGGTTAAATTCAATTGTTCCTGAAGGTCTTTTAATAAGTTTAAAATTTGTGCTTGAATACTAACATCTAAAGCAGAAGTAGGTTCATCACAAACTAGCAGTCTAGGCTGTGTTGCTA
>Ga0181596_10000358_pt1 | contig 47313 bp, 49 predicted proteins | sample 041ome_6_FD_148655 | JGI IMG/M metagenome (GOLD analysis project Ga0181596, IMG submission 148655) | Coastal salt marsh microbial communities from the Groves Creek Marsh, Skidaway Island, Georgia - 041402US metaG (spades assembly) | ecosystem: Environmental > Aquatic > Marine > Intertidal zone... | reverse complement strand
GACGATGTTAAACAACAAATAGGATCCACAAAAATGATGTATTTTCTTGACAGATATCAGGAGCAGGGTTACGCGCTGCTGCGTATCACGACCTCCTTTATGTTTATGCTTCATGGCTCTCAAAAATTGCTAGGAATTCCTCCGGCAGTTCGTGAGATGCCGTGGCATATCCAGTACATCGCCGGCAGCATTCAACTCTTTTGCGGATTTCTAATTATGATCGGATTGCTGACGCGACCTGCTGGGTTTCTGTCCAGTGGCTTGATGGCTGCAGCATACTGGACTGCACTCTTTTCTGTGGAAAAATGGCTGCCAATAATGAATCGTGGCGATGCTGCGGTCTTGTATAGCTTCATTTTCTTTTACATTGCGTGCAAAGGCCCAGGTATTTGGAGCGTCGAGCGTAGAAATTAAGAAGTGATTTGCGTTGATAATCAAAAAAATGGCATCGGTGACCCTCTACAGAACCACGACCCAAGTTGTTTCATTGTTACAAGTTGTTGAAGACGCTCCGTTGCAGTCATCGAGGCAATGATCGGTATGAAAAAAGGTGCTGCCGGACCGAATAATGGGGTCTGGGCCGCCAACGCCGACTGAGACAGCCCCATTGGTATCGTCATTATCGCGGCATAAATGACGCGGCAGACGCTTGCAAATCAGAACATCGAGGCAGTCTACGCGGATGGTGGCGTGCTGTGCCCGCCCTGTAGAGGGTACGGTCTCTGGCTACCCCAAAATGACAGCTCAGTCGCCTGTCATATCGGTTTCGATACGCAGTTGTCGAATCAGTAATTTCGAGCGTTGTAGGTCCAGACCCTGAACTATCAGATCAAATCGGCTCGACCCCTGCCCTGCGGCAAAAATATTCCCAAGCCCGATCGCGACCTAGCGACGAGAACTGTGTGTTGCGGGCTAATTCAACTTCGCGGTCGCTGAGTATTTTGGGTGTTTCACCAAATGACAGCGCCTGAGTCAGTAATCTCGCGTTTATCTCGAGGTAGACAGCGGAAATCACGGCCTCCTGCACCGCCGCACCAACGACAACTGCACCGTGCCCACGCATTAGCACGCAGGTGTTGTCGGCAAGCGTTGCAGCAAGATCTCTGCCTTTTTCCATCGTTCTGGCTAGCGTATCCGTATCACCAAACTTATCGGCAATATCCCAGACCGGCACATGCTTGCCGATGACCGAGGCAGTGTGAGTCAAGGGTACCAGCGGCTGAGAGGTCACGCCGTAAGGAACGACGGAGTAGGCATGATGGTGGATCACCGCATTCACATCCTCGCGCGCCTCATACACAGCACCATGGATCATGCGTTCACCGTAACCACGTCTGCCTTGTGCATCGATTGGCGTGCCGTCCAGTTCAAATTCAATTAGATCTGCATATTCGACCAGTGCCGGACTCAATGCGCGTGACATCACGTAGCGGTTTGGGTTGTCAGGATGACGAACACTGACGTGCCCGAATGCATCGACGACGTTCTCATTTGCGAGAATTCGATTCGCCGCAACGAGACGCTGAAACTCAATGTGCTCCGGCAGTGGTTTGGTGTCGTCCTGCGCCCAGGCAAATCGATTAAAGCCTAGACCTGTGGCTACTGCGCCCAGCGCAATCGTCCGGCATATTTCCCGACGCTCATTGTGAATATCGTCTTTAGTTTTCACTCGCCGTCGAACCCATTGTAGATTCTATTATCTTCCACAACAGCCACACCCACTTCTTCGGCATAGTCGTACCACTCGTCCACCAATTCTCGAGTCAGTTCCGGATCAGTCGAGGCAACGTCTCTTCGTTCATAAGGGTCAGAGCGTAGATCGTACAACTCCCACTTGGTATCCGAGTCTGGTTCTTTGGGCATCCGTAATAATTTCCAGTTGCCGCGCACCAGTGCTCGTTTACCGCTCAATTCCCAGCCAATTACCTCGTCGTTAGCATGCACGGAGCCATCCCCCACACGAAGGAGATCAAGGAACGAACTACCGCGCATGGCTAAAACAGGGCGGTTATTAAATTGACTGCCAGGATGTTTGGCGCCGGCTAGTTTTAGGAGGGTCGGCATCACGTCCTGCATTGTGAGATATGCCTGTGAAATACGTCCGGGCTTATGTATCGAACTGTGGTTTGCAAATGCAGCGACTCGCACGCCGCCCTCTGTCATCGCTCCTTTAACGCCACGAAACGGCGCCATACCAGCCTCTGCCCAGCCCTGGCCGTAAGCGACGAAGGAGTTGTTCGCCCCAATATTCTCAACAGAATTATCATAGTTGTTGGCATATTCTGGACGGAATCTGGACGCCGTACCGTTATCGGACATGAATAAGATGAAGGTATTGTGAAGCTGATTCGTCTCTCGGAGATAATCAATCAGGCGTCCAATGTGGAAATCCATATTGCCAATCATTGCGGCATAGATTTCCATTACTTTTTCATTGCGTCGTTGCTCTTCCGAATCGAGTGAGCTCCAAGGTGCAGACTGTCGTTTGTAATTTTTCATATCAGGAGCAACTGACAGTATTCCGAGATCTGCCGCGCGCATGACGCGGCGATCGCGGATGATGTCGTAGCCCTCTGCGTACTCGCCTGCATATTTGTCTCGCCAATCCTCTGGTACCTGCAATGGAAAGTGAGGAGCGCTCAGAGCAAGATAGGCGAAGAACGGTTGCGGATCATGGCGATCAGCGTCGATGTATTCGATGATTTTGTTAGTGAATGTCTTGGTCGAGAAATAATCTGGAGCTAGCTTAGCTACGACGTCCCAATTCTCGCGGAATACCAGCGGATCTGCTCGCGGAATACCGCCATGAGCAACGAGATCGTCGGGGGGCAGGTGCACCGCTGAGGCAGTTGTGTGGACAAAGGATCTCTCAAATCCGCGCCCCGCCGGGTTGTGCTCTTCTACGAATGCCCTGCCAAGATCCCACTTGCCCGCCATATAGGTGTGATAGCCAGCGTCGCGAAGCACCTCAGGTAGCGCGGCCACGCGATAGCTCAAGTAGCCCTCGTATCCAGGCATGGCATAGCCTGGGGTGTCGGGAGAGGGCACGCGACCGTTGTCAAAGTCGCGTTTTAGATACATAGAGCCCATGCCCGCTTCATGATTGCTCATTCCAGACAAAAGCATAGCGCGGGCGGGCGCGCAGAGCGGCGCCGCGTGGAAATTATTGAAGCGTACTCCCCCGTAGGCGAGTGCATCGAGGTTGGGCGTCGGGATCTCTCCACCAAAAGAGCCAAGATCAGTAAAACCCATGTCATCTGCCACGAAGAGAAGAATATTAGGACGATCTGCGGGCGCCGATGCGGATGAAATCTCCTGAGCCGAAGCCTGCGTGTCACTGCTTGGCTGGCAGCCCATAAGCGTCAGTGAAGCGAGGCTGGTTCCGAAAAAGACACCGAGAGGTAGTAGCTTCATGACAAGATTACCTGGCAGCAGGGGAAAGCATTTTGGTGAAACGAAAACGACAGTTTCATCAGGTGGGTCTAGTAGGGTGCGTGGCACTCTACTGGAATGAATTCGTAGTCTTCTTTATAAAGTTTTTTCCAGACCATCTCCCACGGCTCGTATAAATTTACCGGGTCGTTTATGCTCATCTCCATCTCGACCATCGGTCCCTGAGTCGGATCATCAAGACGTCGATAGGTTTCAACTGTCGTCACTAGGTTGCTGAGCTGGTTGCCGTATGATCCACTAGGCCCCGCAGGGATATGGGTTGATTCAATGATTAACTTGCCGTCCTCGTAGCGACCCACCGAACGTCCTAGTTTCACCAGTGGATCTCCGGGCTTTGCGGCGTTTCGGTTGTCCAAGTAAACCGTGCGTATGCCGCCATATTCCTCGTAGGACAAAACGACTCGATCGTCAAACTGCTCGATACGCACCGTATGCGGGGTAAAACCGGCCTGACGGATCAGTGTAGGGTCTTCGCAGGCCACTTGCGGATCCTTGGCGGGGTCCCATTTTGCCTGCAATGCCTGACCGACTTCGTTGAACGGCGGCTCTCGATGGCTCAGAAAGCTGGGTTTGCCGCGCCCTCGACCCCAATTACCGCCTAGGTTCGGTCGATCGTCGTCAAGCTTTTGGGGAATTGAAACGATATCCGCCGATGCCGTTTCGGAGCCAGCGTTAAAGTTGTGGCGGCCGGGGGTGGCGAGTACGACACGCGTTTTGGGATCAAGGATTTCTGCATTTTCCAGAGAGATCATTGGCTTGTCGTTGCGCCCCGCGTTGCCAGTAATGCGCAAAAGGTCGCCGGGCTTCAGGGTTTTGTTTGACCACCCTGCCTTCCTGAGTGCGGTAGCAGAAGGGCCTTCGACCATCCACTTGGTTTCTTCACCATTTGGATCGCGGACCATCATGTATACGATAACGTGAGGATTCCTGAACACGTACCGGTCGACGACGCCTTCTTTGACAATCTCTTTTTTTATGAAGGAAGCGGCGAACGAGTGATGCGCGTGTGACAGTTGCGCCACTCCAGCCAAAAGGGAGACCACCGCAAATAGGGTCAGAACTTTTCGTGCGATCATTCAGCGTTTACCTGTGAGCTTTGGCGGATAATCATGAGTTCTATTTGTAGTGTTCAGCGGCCGTTTAGACCCTCTAGAACAGTAACCAAAACTCGAAGGCCAATTGTGCAGAAATTGTGGATAGCGCTTACGCCCTGCAATTACCCTTGTAGCTGTCTTTAGCTGTAAAATTAAACTGTTTTAGTCCGTAAAGCGAGTCAGTCGCGGGAATCTACGAGCGCTATGCGTATCAGAATCGGGCATCGTTTGTTCATTGGCTTTCTGCTGGCGACGGTTATCGTGCTGGCACTGATGACAGTGCTGACACGTTGGTATTTTCATCGCGGTTTTATCGAGTACGTTAACGAATCGGAGGTTGACCGGCTGCGCTTTCTCTCGGCAAATCTCGAGCGATTCTATGAAAAAGAGCGCAGTTGGGACGTCCTAGAGGGAGATCAAGAGAGATGGCGCAAACTCTTAGCGCCGCCGCCCGCCTTTGAGAGACTTGATAACATCAGTTCACCTGATTCACGTTACGAGATAGACGTGTCAGAAGACCCGTTTGCAATTTCACCGCGTGTCACAGTGCTCGATCGTCACGGTAACCACTTGTTCGGGCCCCCTATCAGCAATGGTGCTACGCAGACCGTGCCGATCCTCTTCGGCGACGAAGTTGTTGGCAATCTGCAGGTAAGTCCACTGCGGACACTGGCGCGCGAAGTCGACACGAGCTTCGCACAGGAGCAGAACGACTGGTACCTGGGATCCGCATTAGCCGCGATTCTTCTGGCGGGCATACTTGCTGCTATTTTCGCGCGCCCGATGTTGCTACCAATCTTAGAGTTGACTCGAGGTACACGCGCGCTCACAGGTGGTAAGTATTTTCAGCGAATCAACGTCGAGTCTCAGGACGAAATCGGTGACCTTGCACGCGATTTTAATACGCTCGCTCAGACACTAGAGAGACATGAGGAATTGCAACGAGAGTGGATAGCCAATATATCGCATGAACTCCGCACACCGCTGACGATTCTGCGTGGCGTACTTCATGGCATTGAAGACGGCGTATGCGAATTAAATGAGGCCACTCGTAAGTCGCTTGCCAGTGAGGTGGACAGACTCACCAAGCTCGTAGACGATATATATGACCTGTCAGTATCGGACATTGGTGCGCTGCGCTATCGAAAAGAGACTAACGACGTCACCGATATTCTCTCGGAGATCATTGAGATGTTCGAGGTGCGAATTGCTGATGCCAAGCTAACCCTCAGACTAGAGCCACCAGCTGGGCCTCTCTTTGCCTTGGTCGATCGCGGTAGACTGGGGCAGCTCTTCACCAATCTAGTTGAGAATTCAATTCGCTACACGAACGCCGGTGGGCAGATTCTTATATCTTGCAAAACAAACGGGCGCAGCTTGAAGATCGATTTTGAGGATTCCGCACCCGGTGTCGCCATGGAGCAGTTACCGCGTCTGTTTGACCGTTTATACCGTGCAGACAGCTCGCGGCGACGATCAACCGGAGGCGCGGGACTTGGTCTCGCGATCTGTAAAAATATCGCGCAAGCCCATGCGGGAGAAATCTCCGCTAGCCAGTCGGCGCTCGGCGGTCTCCGTATTCGAGTCATGCTGCCTATCGATCCAAACGCCGGAAGCTAATTGTCGATGACTGCGCAAAACAAGCCTGTTGCCACCTCAGCACCCATACTTGTGGTCGAGGATGAGCCGAAGATTGCCAACTTGGTGATCGACTATTTGAAACAGGCCTCCTATCCGACGCATTGGCTCGCTGACGGCCAAAAGGTCGTTGAGTGGGTGCGCCAGAATTCGCCAAGGCTGATTCTGCTCGATATCGTTTTGCCTTCGAAAGACGGTATTGAAATTTGCAAGCAGATTCGAGCTTTTTCGACCGTGCCAATCGTCATGCTCACGGCTCGGGTCGAGGAAATCGATCGGCTGTTGGGGTTCGAGCTTGGTGCAGATGACTACATTTGCAAGCCATTCAGTCCGCCTGAGCTATTAGCACGCATTCGGTCTATATTGCGCCGGGTGGCGGCAACTCAACCTGCGCAGAGTAGCTACCTAGGTCTTGCGTTAGACGAGGAGCAGCATCGAGCCACAATTAATGGGCAACCGATCAATCTCACGCCGGTCGAGTTCCGTCTGCTCGCGGTACTACTGAAGTGCCCGGGGCGAGTTTATTCACGCGCCTATCTTATGGAGGACATTTATGCCGACAATTTCGATGTCAGTGATCGTTCAATCGATAGTCACGTAAAAAACCTGCGCAAGAAAATACGTCAGTTTCTTCCCGATGAGGACGTCATTCAAACCATATACGGCGTGGGATACAAGCTCGAGTGAACCCTCCATAAATCCTCCATAAAAGTTCATTAGCGTGTGGGCTATAGCTGAGAGGGCACCACATCTGGGTATCTTAACGAAACGCGCCTTCGTGATGATGGTTTGCTGAGCCTCTCAACCTTCAAATTTTTGACGCTTTTAAAATAAGTGTCTAGGTAACGAAGTTGATTGCGTCTCTGGGTGCTGATCCCCTTACACGCGTTCTATTGATTCTTGCTGCGAGCATGCTATCAGTCACGCGGGCGACTTACGCGCAGATTCCTGCGTCGACGACAGATCCTAGTAAAGTCACTGAAATCGTCCGCCTTGCCGCGCCTCCGCGACTTGATGGTGTGCTCGACGATGAAGTCTGGCAGACGGCTGCTTCAATCACTGACATGCATCAGGTTTTTCCGCTCAATCATGTGCCTGCTACTGAAGACACCGAGATTCTGCTCGGCTATGACGACAAATTTCTCTACGTCGGAGCACGGCTTTTCTACTCGGACCGCGAACAGATTACGGCTCGGGTCATGGCGCAGGGTGAGTCGATTCAATTCGACGACGCAATTGCGATCATTCTCGACACCTTCAACAATAAACGGACTGGCTACCAGTTTGCAGTCAACCCTAACGGTGTTCGCGACGATGGCGTATTTGAAACTCCGGCTGCGCTGAATCGCGACTGGGAGGGCGTCTGGGTTGCAGAAACCGCCTTGAGCAGCGAGGGCTGGACGGCCGAATTCGCTATTCCGTTCAGGACACTCAATTTTGATGCAAACAACACTGAATGGGGCTTTGCAATCGAGCGCAAGATCGCTCGCACGCAGGAGGAAATAGCGTGGGTGTCATATAACCTGCAGGTGAATCCTGGCTCGAGCGGCCGCATTACCGGGCTCAGTGGGATGGACCAAGGCCTCGGCATCGACATTATTCCCTCTCTCGTAGCCACAGAGAGCCACGATTTTCAGAGTGGTGCTGGCGATTCGGATATCGATCCCTCACTGGACGTCATATACAAGATTACGCCTTCACTAACCGGGGCGTTGACGCTAAATACAGACTTTTCTGCAACAGAAGTTGATGATCGCCAGATCAACCTGACTCGTTTTTCATTGTTCTTTCCAGAGAAGCGTGACTTTTTTCTGCAGGATGTCGACATCTTTTCGTTCGGAGGCCTGGATCGCAACGGCATCCCGTTTTTTTCTAGGAGCATCGGTCTTGACAATAAAAATCAACCCGTAGACCTAGAGGTCGGTGCCAAACTGACTGGTCGCGTTGGTCGCTGGAATATTGGTGTGCTCGGCGTGGCACAGGATGAGTATGAGGGAGTCGAAGCCTCAAATTTGTTTGTCGGACGCGTTTCGGCCAACGTTCTGGAAGAGTCGAGTGTTGGTCTCATCGTTACGGACGGCGATCCACGCAGTAACTTAGATAACTCGCTCGTCGGCTTCGATTTTCGCTATCGCAACACGCGACTGCCATCAGGGCGAACCTTGCAGGGCGAGTTCTGGTACCAGCAGTCGAATACTGAGGGTATCGATACGGATGACGAGGCTTTTGGTTTTAGGGTCTCGTCGCCTAATGAAGTTGGACTGAAGGGCCGTTTCAGCTACTCGCGCATTGAAGAAAACTTCAATCCGGCGCTGGGATTTGTTAACCGGTCTAATGTCGAGCAAATCGAGGCGCAGGCCGCTTTCGTGCGCCGGCTGGAGGGGCATCGCTTCCTTCGCACCATTGAGCACACTGTTTTCACCCGACAATTTGACCAGATCGGTGGTGGACTACAAAGTCGGTTGATCTTTCTTCAGCCATTAGCGTTCGAAACCAATTCGGGGAATATTGGTAGGCTTCAGCTCAAGCGAGAGCGCGAAGTATTAATTCAGGATTTCGAGATTGCTGATGGCATTGTCATTTCGCCTGGTGATTACGAGTTCGATCGATTCAGTGTCGAATATAAAGGGGCGGGTCAGCGCGCCTTTGCGCCTTTTTTCGAATGGGCTGACGGCGATTTTTATGATGGTGACAGGCTCAAGCTGATTACCGGATTCGACTGGCGACCCAACCCGAGGATTAATCTTGGGCTCTCTTATCAATACAATGATGTTGAGCTACCCGCAGGCGACTTTACAACCCGGCTGATTCAAGTGAATGCCAATTACTCATTCACCGCACGCTGGTCCTGGGTCAATCTCATTCAGTACGACAACGTGACTGAATCGGCGAGTATAAACAGCCGATTACGGTGGAATCCCCGCGCCGGACAGGATCTCTTCATAGTTTTGAATCACAACTTTGCCGCTGATGGGGCCTTTTCAGGGCTTGATCCCGACAAATTGGCATTCTCCATCAAGTACACACACACCTTCAGGCTCTGATTACGGCTACCACATCGACTAAAGAAGCTGAGGATGGTTAGGGGCGGCTCAATACGCCGGCAGTCAGCATGCTAGCAGCAACCCATGGTCCGGGGCTCAGTTGGTTCTGGTTTGATTAGGTTTGAAAGCGCGCCGATTCCGGAAATTGTGGTTTCCACCCGTTCGTCTTTTTGGAGGATTCGCTCGGATTTGAAGCAGTTTTCCGCCGGTATACCCATGCAGATAATATCTCCAGGAAACAGGGTTACGCCGGACGAAATATAAACGATGGTGTCTTCAATGGAGTGGCGAAGGCTAGAGATAGGAGCTGAGTGCACTAGTTGGCCGTCAATACGCGTTTCTAGGTGGAGCTTGTACGGATCTAAGAGTTCGTCCTCGGTCACTATGATTGGACCGAAGCCAGAGGTTAGATCAAACATTTTCCCGAGACCATACTGAGGTGTATGGTTTTGAACGTCCTTTACGCTGCCTTCGTTGTAAATAGAGTAGCCGAAGATATGTTTTAGAGCATGTTCCCTCGCGATGTAACGCCCACCTTTTCCTATGACGACGACGAGCTTGCCCTCGCATTCCAGCTCTTTGGTGCGCAGCGGAATGTCTATCACCTCATCATGAGCAACATGATTGCGTGGGGTACGCAAATAAATAGTCGGGTGGTCGGCGCTGGATAACCTCTTAGCCTCAGAAGAGTCAGAGCTGTTCGCGGCAATATGAAAAGTGGCGAACGGGACAACCGGTGGCAGAATCTGAATATCGCAGATGCCGAAACTCTCGAGGTCCTTGGCATTCTGAATTTGATGGCGGGCGTATGGTCCGCGCTTTATTACGTCCATAATGGACTGTGGCATTCCTCGGCTGTTGTGACCGACCGCAAGAATCGTCTCCCCATCCTCCTGAAGCCAACCCAGGCGTTCATAACCGCGAGATTCGAAAGTGAGAAATTTCAAACTGTTGCTCTTCTGCTGCTGATGGACCTTAAAGGTGACTGCACTGCAATACGACCAGAGCTCATAGACGGCTCCAAAATATCGATAATTATATTATGTTATAGTTTATATCGATACTAAGACACGTAATCGTTCGCTGATCACGGCTGATGAGCCTGGGCTATCGGAAAATTACTGAACACAATGATTCGATAGATTAGTTGGCGAATGGTGGCGCGGAGGCCTACCTCACCTCGAATGATGGTTCTCTTAGAAACTTAGCGTTAGCGCGCTCAATCGCAAGACTGTGCCGCCCACATACAGCACCAGCTGCGAGGTTGCGGCACCTTAGGGCAATTAGATGAGACCAAAAATACCCGTCACTGTGCTCACTGGCTTTCTTGGAAGTGGCAAAACTACGCTGCTGAATCGCATCCTTTCAGAAGAGCACGGCTTACGTATCGCCGTTATAGAAAACGAGTTTGGTGAGATCGGTATCGATCAAGATCTGGTGATCAATGCTGACGAAGAAATCTTTGAAATGAATAATGGGTGTATCTGCTGCAATGTGCGCGGTGACTTAATTCGCATATTGGCAGAGCTGTTGGACCGAACTAGTCAATTTGACTTGGTGATATTGGAAACAACAGGTATGGCAGACCCTGGTCCTGTTGCCCAGACATTCCTTGTGCAAGAAGACATTCAGGAAAGCTATACGCTCGATGGCATCATCACGCTGATTGATGCGAAACACGTCACTCGGCACCTTGATGATGAAACAGACGAAGTGCTGGCTCAGGTTGCTTTCGCCGATCGAATGATTATCAACAAGGTAGACTTGGTTTCAGAGGAGGAAAGGCGGGCCTTGCGAAACCGGTTGCAGTCAATGAATAGCATGGCGGGAATTTACGAGGCCATCATGGGGGATGCACCGATTGCAGACCTTTTGGATATTGGTGGGTTCAATGTTCAACGTGCCATGGATATCAAGCCAAACTTTCTCAAACCTGAATACCCCTTTGAGAAGGCGAAGGCGAGCTTGTGGCGATTGCCTGTGGGCGGCTACAGCCTAACGATGGTAGAAGTTGAGAGTTACGAGCAGTCCATCGATCGGCATCATTTGCATTCACACGATCATAGTCACGACCACGACCACGGCCACGGCCACGCCAGCATCCCGGATATGCCTCTTCTGATGACGCAAAGCGAGTCAGGTGGGGATCTTCAAAAACTGGCGGAGCAAGTATTTGTAGAGTTCTCTACTGAGCCAGAAGTTTTAGAACACGGGCAGGCCATCGGCTCATTTGATCAGCACTATCAGCTAACCCTTGAAGGCCGCAGCCAATACGAGTTCGGTTTTTCTTTGGGTGGCGACCAGGCTGTTGCTATGTTCGTCGGCTCGGCCCCTTCTGAACTGGAGTTACAAGTCATATCTGATTCTGGTGAAAAACAGATCCCGGTTGCGATTGAGACTTTCCAGGCAGAGCATTCTCACGATAGCCAAGTCTCGTCTTGCTCCATTGAGTTGCCCGGTGCACTTAATGTCGTAAAGCTAAACGCCTGGCTTGATGAGTTTTTGACTGGAAATGGCCCGGATATATACCGAATGAAAGGCGTCGTCGCTATTGAGGATCAGGATTACCGCTTTGTATTTCAGGGTGTACACATGATTTTTGGTAGCGAGAGGGGCGCCGAGTGGGGCGAAGAAGAACCTCACAATCGGCTCGTGTTTATCGGTAAGAATCTAGATGAAGCCTATATCTCAGCGTCTTTGGAGAGGTGTTTAGCTGGGCGCTCATGGGATCATTGCGAATAGCTAACGTGTCGGCTCGCGCATCTTCAGTGGTTTGTTGGGGGTGCTAAGTGGTGTCAGACGCATTATGAAAACCCTCTGCGAACCCATTGGGCCGTCTAGCAGTTGAGTGAAATATGTAACGCCGAAAACCTTAATTCAGCCCTTTTCTATTTTTCTTGATTACCTTTGAGTTGCTCCAGCCGATACAGTTTTTTACGACGAGAAAATTGAGGAAGCCATGAGAGAAGACCGTGACTACAGCGATATACCCGGAACATATGTCTTTGACCCACATCATTCCATGTTGGGTTATCACCTCAATATGTTCTGTATGTCCCTCAATGAAGAAGCTAATCGCGATAAATTTCAGGCCGATGAGCGTGCTTATCTGGAGGGTTTTTCGTTAACGCCAGCGCAACAAACAGCCGTGCTGGACCGAGATTGGCTCGGTATGCTGCGTCTGGGCGGCAACATCTACTACACGTTCAAAATCGCCGCATTTGATGGCCTGACGATGCAGCAGGTTGGGGCAGCCATGAGTGCCGTGGCTGCGGCGGAGTTTCAAGAGATGATGGTCCATGGGGGTCGTGCAATCGAAGGTAACCGCTACCAATCGGAGTGGGACGCCAATGGCTAATTTGTTTGCTGGTATCGGGACTTCCCATGTCCCGGGCATTGGTGCAGCCATGGACAATGGGAAGGCTGAAAACGATTACTGGAAGCCACTTTTCGATGGCTACGGCTACGTTCGCGATTGGCTGGCCAAGGAAAAGCCCGACGTCGTTATTATTGTCTACAACGACCACGCCTCAGCGTTTTCGTTGGAGTTGATCCCGTCCTTCGCTATTGGCGTCGCTTCCAACTTTCCTCCTGCCGACGAGGGTTATGGGCCGCGTAACGTGCCCGCGGTTGAGGGGCATCCCGAGTTGGCTTGGCACCTTGCTGAATCTCTGATTCTCGACGAATTTGACATGACTATGGTGAACAAGATGCCGGTGGACCACGGCCTGACCGTTCCACTGTCCATTACGTGCGGCGAGTCGGAGATCTGGCCATTTAAAGTCATTCCTCTCTGCGTGAACGTTATCCAGTATCCGTCGCCTACGGGCAATCGTTGTTACCAACTGGGCAAAGCGATCAGAAAAGCAGTGGACTCTTTTGATGAAAACCTGAAGGTGGCGATTTTCGGCACTGGTGGTATGTCGCACCAGTTGCAGGGTGAGCGGGCCGGTTTGGTAAATGTAGAATTTGACACTGCGTTTCTGGATGATCTTACGCGTGACGTGGACCGCCTAGTGAAACTACCGCATGTCGTCTATCTGCGTGAATCGGGCTCAGAAGGCGCTGAATTGGTGATGTGGTTGACCATGCGAGGCGCTCTTGATGATGACGCAAAGGAAATCTACCGGCATTATCATGTGCCGGCCTCCAATACCGCTGCAGGGTTGATTATTTTGGAGAATCCCTGATGAGAGTGGGTGTGTTTGGCTTAGGCGAAGCTGGAGGACTGATAGCCGCAGCACTCGCCGAAGCGGGCATGATGGTGAGCGCCTATGATCCCGCTGAAGTTGCAACGCCGATTGGCGTAGTCAGATACCAAACTCCGGCACAGGCTGTGCTCGATGCCAACCTAGTGATTGCGCTGACGGCTGCTGCCGACGCGATGAAAGCGCTTAATCAGGCTTTTGACATGATCCCGGCGGGAGCCATCTACGCCGATTTTTCGACGGCTCCGGCATATTTGAAATCCGACTTGTGCAGCAGGGCGTTGCAGCGACAGATCGCTTTTGTCGATGTCGCACTCTTGGCGGTCGTACCGGGGAATGGAATACGCACCACGGCGCTTGCCTCGGGTCCTGGGGCCGATCGATTTGTCGAGATCTTCAAATCGCTGGGTATGCCGGTGGAGTCTCTAGGCGAAAAGCCTGGAGATGCGGCTACGCGCAAACTTCTGCGGAGCGTTTTCATGAAAGGTCTGGCAGGAGTCATGATTGAAGCGCTGCAGGCAGCCGATCGTGCAAACCTCTCCTCTTGGCTTTGGAGCAACTTAACGTCAGAGATTGCAAAGGCTGATGAGTCGCTGGTACACCGACTGGTGAGCGGCACGGGTTCTCATGCAGAGCGACGCCTCCATGAGATGAAGGCTTCGGCGCAGCTTCTGCAGGACTTGGGCGTGGAACCTGTGATGACCCGAGGGACCGTCGAAAATCTGCAGCGGGTGCTCGAGGACGGCCTGCCACCCATCCCTGCGGCGACCTCGTGATCCCCGCTAAGCATCACTTCTGAGGCACGCATGGATCCTGATTGGTTAGTATTCCACCCAGAGCCGTCCATCCCAGAGTTCAAGCTGCCGGCGGGTGCGGTTGACGCTCACTGTCATGTATTCGGCCCTGCCGATGAATTTCCTTTCGCACCTGAACGTAAATACACTCCCTGTGACGCTGGCAAAGACAAGCTTTGGGCCTTGCGGGATCATCTTGGCCTCCATCGAAATGTCATTGTTCAGGCCACGTGCCACGGTGCAGACAACCGAGCTCTAGTGGACGCACTGGCGGACTCTAGGGGAAAGGCCCGCGGGGTGGCGACCGTGCGTGCCAGCGTCACCGACGAGGAGCTTAAGCTGCTCGACAATGCGGGTGTGCGGGGTGTGCGCTTCAACTTCGTCAAGCGACTGGTCGATGCCTTACCCTTCGACGATCTGCAACGCATAGCCGAGAGAATTGCGCCTCTTGGCTGGCACATCGTCATTTACTTTGAGGCCGCTGATCTCTCAGAGTATTACGAATTTTTTACGGCGCTTCCCACGACAGTAGTCGTTGATCACATGGGAAGGCCGGATATTACGGCGCCCATCGACGGACCGGACTTTGAGTTATTTCTGCGTTTGCTGAGTGATAACGACAACTTCTGGTCCAAGGTCAGCTGCCCGGAGCGTCTTTCTGGTGTTGGGCCTGAGGGTGGTTACGAGGATGTTGTGCCATTTGCTCGCACCGTGGTGGAGAACTTTTCTGATCGTGTGCTTTGGGGAACAGACTGGCCCCATCCAAACATGAAAACCCACATGCCTGACGACGGAAAGCTGGTGGATTTCGTTCCTCAAATCGCGGTGACGAGGGAGTTGCAGAGGAAGCTTCTTGTCGACAATCCCATGCGCCTTTATTGGCCCGAAGAGTCCGTGCTGTAAAAATTTGTCTCGCCTGCAAGGTAAACCAGATTGATGTGTCCCAGGTCGATGTCTCCATGAATGGTATCGAGCTGATCAACCGAGACTTTTTCTCAGCCATTAAACAGAGACGAGAGCCAAATGGCAGTGTCGGTCAGTGTTTGCTCGCCATGCGGGTGCTGGATCGCATTGAGCGACGGCTCACCTGGTAAGCTCTTCAGCGACTCCGCGGAGCTCCTCAAGAAACAGCGTTGCGGCCGGTGAGGGCTGCGTGTATGCGCGCAGAGTGATACCTATAGGGCGATAGGTTTCCTCGAGGTCTACGGGTAGGACCTCCAGCAAGCCCGCCTTTCGGTCGTAGAAGATCTGATGCTCTGATACCAACGCTACGCGATCACTGTCGAGGAGTAGGCCCCGAACCATCGACTGTGAGCTGGTTTGAACAGCATGTTTGGGCGTTTCCATGTTGTATCCCCTGCATGTCTCGTCGAACAGCAGTCGCGCGGGCGTCTCTGCGGCCGGCAAAACCCACTCCAGATTCTGTAGATCCTGAAAGTCGATTTTCTTGTGCTGCGCAAGAGGGTGATCCTTGCGCGCAATTACAGCGAGGCGATCCTCTATGAGCGTTTCCGTTTTGAAGTCGGCACCCGCCTCAGCAGGGCGAACGGCTCCAACAATCACATCGAGATCGCCGCTGCGAAGGCCTGCTTGCATGAGGTTGTAGGGTCCTTCCTGAGTTGTTACGCCGAGTTGTGGGTGTCGGCTAAGAAGCCGATTGATCGCTTTGGGAGTGAGATAGGTGCGCGCATAGGGCAATGTGCCAATGGCGACATTCCCGCTGGTCACGCCATCTAAGCTGGCAAGGTCGTCGAGTGCGTGACGGATTTCGGCGAACGCCAGCTTCGTGTGTCGTGCGAGAACAGCGCAGAAGCTAGTCGGGGATACGCCGCCCGGCTCCCTCTCAAAAAGCTCCAGATCGAGCAGCTCCTCCATCTGACGAACCGAGTTGTAGATCGCCGCTTTAGTCACCCCGAGCAGGTTTGCGGCCTCGTTGATGTCGCGGGCCTGAAACAATGCGACAAAGGCCGCCAGACGCTTATAGCTGATGTCCATCGAGAATATGGGTATGGATTGGTAGCTTCGACCACCGGGTACGAAGCGCTGATAGGCCGCACCTGCTCGGTCAAATTCTGCTGCTGCAAGCTTCACCCGATGTGCCAGGGCTTCCCCATGAACAGTGGGCATCATGCCGACCGACGACCGGTCGAATAAGACGCAACCCAGTTCTGCCTCTAGTTCTCCCACGGCCTTGGTGACTGCAGTCTGCGAACGGTTCAGTTTGTTGGCGGCACGGGTGACATTCTTGTAGTCGAAAACATATAGCGCCGATTTGAGATGGCGCAAACTGATTTCGGTGATGCCCAGCTGGGTTGCGGTCATAAGTGAGAGACCTATGAGTTTCTTTTACAAGATAGCACCTGATTTACGAAATCTCATAGTAAATCTCCGCTATACACGTCCCTGTCAGCAGCAAATTTTTCCCATGGACACACAATGAAATTGCATTGGTTGTAATGGTAGCGCGTCCCTAAACTGGCGGCTCGTCATCAAGGTTGCCTCCATGAAACAGCTGGAGATCCCTTTCATGCAGTTGCGCGGAGGTAGCTCGAAAGGGCTTTACTTTCTGGCCTCTGATCTACCATCTGAAGCTGATGTGCGGAACGCCATACTTGTCGATGCTGTTGGCCGAGGCTCGCGGCAAATAGACGGTTTGGGCGGTGCCGACCCCCTTACAAGCAAAGTCGCCATCGTTGGGCCCTCGACGCGTGATGATGCTGACATCGACTTTCTTTTCGCCCAGGTGGTTGTGGGCCAAGATGTGGTCGATACCACGCCCAACTGCGGCAACATCTTAGCGGGTGTGGGGCCCTTCGCTGTTGAAGCGGGGCTGGTTCGGGCTCAACCCGGCAATACCCGCGTTACCGTGCATATGGTTAATAGCGGCAAGCTTTGTGAACTGCTACTGGCCACACCAGCCGGTGTCATGGAATACGAGGGTGATACGGCGATTGATGGCGTGCCAGGCACATCGGCGGCGGTTATCTGTAACTATCTGGATGTGGCAGGTTCTATTTGTGGTGCCTTGCTACCCACTGGAAACGTTGTTGATTCCGTTGGTGGAGTTCAGGTCACTTGCGTGGATAACGGGATGCCAGTGGTGGCGTTACTGGCCAAAGATTTTGGTCTGACGGGGTACGAGAGCCCGGAAAAGCTCAACGGCGATCAGGCCCTGAAATCCCGACTGGAGTCCATCCGTGTCGAGCTGGGTCCCATGATGAACCTCGGTGATGTAGCCGACAAGGCGGTGCCAAAGATGTGTCTGATCTCCCCGGCCCTGCGCGGCGGATTGATTAATACCCGGACCTTTATCCCTCACAAATGCCATAGCGCCGTAGGCGTGCTGGGAGCAGTATCAGCCGCAACGGCGGCCATCATCCCGGGCTCGGTTGCCGAAGGTCTGGTCAATGTCCCGCCGGGTGAGACCAAGCAGATTTCTGTTGAGCATCCTTCGGGAGAATTCTCCCTCTACCTTGAGATCGACGAATCAGGTGAGCTTCCAGATATTAAGAAAGCGGGACTCCTGCGCACAGCACGACTGCTCAGCCGTGGCGTGCTTTATGTTCCTGCTCCAGCCAAGCGAGGTCCATAAATGAAGACAGTGGCAGTAAGAAACATTGACCGAGCGAGTGCAGACACTGTGGATGCCCTGGGTGCGTTTGGTGTCGCAACGGTGCACGAGGCACAGGGCCGCTCGGGTCTCATGAAGCCCTATATCACCCCAATATACCCACGCGTCCGGATCGGGGGCAGCGCCATTACAGTCCTGGCCCAACCCGGAGATAACTGGATGATCCACGTCGCGATTGAGCTATGCCAGCCGGGGGACGTCTTGGTGGTCGGTTGCACCACAGACAATACGGACGGGATGTTTGGTGACCTGCTGGCGACTTCCTGCCAAGCCCGGGGAGTCCGCGGCCTGATTATTGATGCCGGCGTCCGCGATGTGGCCGATCTTCATGAGATGAACTTTCCGGTCTGGTCCCGCGCCGTGTCCGCCAAGGGCACCGTGAAAAATACCTTGGGCGCGGTCAACGTTCCCCTGGTATGCGCAGGACAACTCGTAACGCCGGGCGATGTGGTCGTAGCGGATGACGACGGTGTCGTTGTCGTGCCCCGTAGCAGCGCCGAAGCCGCCCGAGGTGCGGCGCAGGCTCGCGAAAACAACGAGGCGAGCAAACGGGAGCGCCTGGCCGGCGGTGAACTCGGCCTCGATATGTACAACATGCGCCCGCGCCTGGAAGAGGCGGGTCTCGTTTATCTCGACTCGCTTTCCGATCTGGTTAAAGCATAGACAACGGCGATGAACATGGACCGAGAGGCATAGAAAAATATGAGTAACAACAAATCAGTTCTGGTTATCAGTGCCCACGCGGCGGACTTTGTCTGGCGGTGCGGTGGCGCCATCGCACTCCATCAGAAGCGTGGCTATGACGTCACGATCGCCTGCCTGTCTTTTGGCGAAAGGGGTGAATCCGCCAAGCTGTGGAAAAAAGGCAATATGAGTCTGGACGAAGTGAAAGCCGTTCGGCGTGATGAGGCCGAAGCGGCGGCCGCCGCGCTCAATGCCCACGATATTCAGTTCTTTGATTTTGGTGATTATCCGCTGGAGATAGATACAGAAGGCAAATACAAAATTGTCGATCTCATCCGTAAGGTACATCCCACCTTCATGCTGAGCCACTCCAATTACGATCCCTATAACACCGACCATATGTATGCCACCGAGGTCGCGATGCAATGCCGCATGATCGCGCAGGCCTGGGGTCATAATCCTGAGGAGCAGGTTCTTGGTGCCCCACAACTTTATCTGTTTGAGCCCCACCAGACTGAACAGATGGGCTGGAAGCCCGATGTTTTCTTGGATATTTCAGAGGTCTGGGACAAAAAATGGGCCGCGATTCAATGTATGCAGGGGCAGGAACACCTTTGGCATTTCTACGAGAACGTTGCTGAAAACCGGGGCAACCACTTCCGAAGAAACTCTGGTGGCCAGGCGGGCGGCAAGAGCGTGAAGTATGCGGAGGGCTTTCAGAGCGTTTATCCGCGATGTGTCGACGAATTGTGAGCAGCGATCCGCAAGGACACACCTTCCTGATTCAGGGCGTGTGACATCGCAAATAGCAACATAAGGGCATACGGCATGGGGAAGTGGGTAAAAGCCTTGGCAAGATATGAGCCGGTCTATGTGGCGACATCTGCGGCGCCTTCCGCGGCCCGTGTTGTGATGCTACAAGATATCTTCGACGTGATCTGGGAGCTGAGAGATCTTGCCAATCGATTTGCTGCCGAAGGATGCAGCGTCCATTTTCCCGCTCTTTGTGATCGTGTTGAGGCTGACAAGGTGCTGCCTTGCGGCGACGCCTGTAGCGCTCGTACTTACAAGAATCAGCTTCGCTACGAAGAAATTAATGCTGACATTCAGGCGGCTATGCAAGAAACCGGCTATTACTTTGATGAAACGAAACGTTACATTGACAACTGCGTGACGCTCTTAGAGACGGATAGACAAAATATTTTTGAGGGTAACGCTCGCCGTGTCTTTAGTCGCATGCGGTGTCAGTAGCCGGTTTTTTTAGGTTGAGCCTTTGAAAAAAAGTGTCATCCATAGACCCGAGGAACTATTGGGCGCAAATCATTCCATGAACTAAGAGGGAAACTACGATGGCGCGTATCCTGCTTATAAAGCTGCATTTGTACTTTTCTGCTTTTTTCTCAGCCGCGATTGTACTTGTGGCGTTGAGCGGCGGCCTTTACCTTATTGGGATTAAAGGCTCCGTGGACCAGCAGTTAGTCGGTACAGTAGACATGGGAGAGGCGCTGTTGGCTGACCCCAGTCATGCTCGCGTGGCGGCTGCCCTTTCCGCGGCGGGTGTCACGGATTTCGAATTTGATTACGTTAATGTCAAGGGTACGCAGCTAGTTACGCGACCCACCTCAAGACCGTTTTATTCACTTACGATTGACGATGACCAGGTGACGGTGCGTTACAGCACGCCAACGTTGCAAAAACGGATGATCGAGCTACACATGGGGCATGGCCCCTCTGCCTACAAGACGTATCAACAGTTTTTTGCGGCGGGTATGCTGTTTGTCATGCTCAGCGGCTTATGGCTGGGGTTATCGTCCGATCGTTTGCGCAGGACTACATTGATCACTGCAGGCAGCGGATTGCTTCTGTTCACCGTTTTGGTACTGTCATGAATCTCAGCATTGTTGTTGCCTGTCTCATTTGAGAGGGGGCTTATGTTTATGGAACGTAAACGTCCAAAGGTGCCAAACCTCCATAAGCTTGAGCTGACAGATCACATTTCGGTGACCGGTTTGCCCTCCACTGTGGCACTCTGAATTTCAATCACGGTCTTCGAGCCATCCTCAACGTGCTCGGTGCGCACCATTAAAAAATCGTGATCCGTTGCCAGCCAGGCATCAGAGCTACGCTCCGAGGGGTCATCGTGGCGAAGGGTGTAATGCACCGTGTTCAAGGTGCCTACCGAGGTATCCAGTGTCCCTGTCTCCACCAGGTCAAAATGCTTCAGCTTGATGCGCGGACCATCAATGATGGAGAGGGAAATGCGCTCAGGGAGTGTCTCCGACCCCAGCAGTTTTAAGCGCATTTGCTCTTGTTGACTGAGCCGGTCAAGGACGTCTGGAGACCAAGGATGCTCGGTCCACTCCTCTTTCTTGAGGCTGCGGATGGTGCCGTTCTGTTGGTCAAAAAGTACCTCGCGCCGGCGGTTACTGACGCCACCCAGTTGGTACACAAACGCCTCACCCACAATTTGGTTCCCGTTGAGCGAGAAGTGAGAGTCCTCGTTGAGCTTGAGTAAAAAGGTTTTTCCTGCTTGACTCAGGTGATAATGATCTCCCTTTTGGGTCAGACTGCGGTTAAGAGTGACCTTGATACCCATCACTTTAGTGCTGTAGCTCGCCTCGTAAAGCGACAGGCCACCCGCATGGGCTGTCGAGAAACCGATGCACATTAGCGCCCACAAGATCAGCGCGCTTAGCCACTTAATTTTGTTTCGACTCATGATGACTCCCATTGCTGCCCTGTCGGCGGGACTAGCTCGTCGTCCAGATACAGTCTCCCGTGCACGAATTGTAACCTGCCCGACAGGTGCCAACTGATTGCGGCAGGATAAATCTGATGCTCGACCTGTAGCACTCGTGCCGCGAGTGCCTCGGCATCGTCGCCCGACAAGATTGGAACCTTCGCTTGTAAGACCGGCGGACCGCCGTCGAGTTCCCCTGTCACGTAATGCACCGTCGCGCCTGCATGGGTATCACCCGCATCCAATGCGCGCTGGTGTGTGTGCAGGCCAGGGTAAAGCGGAAGCAGCGACGGATGAATATTCATAAGTCGTCCTGCGAAGCGGGAGACAAAGCCCGGCGTCAAAATGCGCATGAAGCCGGCCAAAACGACCAAATCGGGAGATTGGCTATCGAGAACGCCGGCGAGATCCGCGTCGAACGCCTCGCGGGTTGCATAGGATTGATGGTCAATCAGCGCTGTTTGGATTGCGGCCTCTTGGGCGATATCCAGCCCACCAGCGCCTGGCCGGTTGCTAATCACGAGACCAATGTGGCCGCCCAGTGCGCCTGATTGGCTGGCGGCGAGTATCGACTGGAAATTGGAGCCCCGTCCGGATAGGAGTACCGCGATGCGCTTGTTCAAGAGATGACCCTCAGCAGAGCTGAACGCCTGTCGCGTCCTCGGAAATATGTCCCAGCTCCCACCCAGCAATGCCATGATTTTTTAGCGATGCCAGGGCGGTTTGGATATCAGGCGCACTGACCACTAGGATCATGCCAATCCCGCAGTTGAATGTGCGTAGCATTTCCTGCTCCTCGATGTTGCCGCCGACCTGCAACCAACTGAAGACGGGCGGTAATTGCCAGCTATCTTGGTTGATCATTGCCCCCAGTCCTGCAGGCAAAACGCGCGGCAGATTCTCGAGAATGCCGCCACCTGTGATGTGTGCCATCGCTTTAATGTCGACGACCTTTTGCAGTGCCATCAGAGGTCGATTGTAAATCGTGGTGGGCGCCAACAAGGCCTCGCCCAGACTCACGTCGCCACAGGCCTGAGCAACATCTGCTTCGGTGATTTCCAACACCTTTCGGATTAGAGAGTAACCATTTGAGTGTGGGCCACTGGAAGGAAGGGCGATCAGCGCGTCTCCAGATTGAACACGGCTGCCATCAATGATCTTGGCGCGTTCCACAACGCCAACACAGAACCCGGCAAGGTCATAATCCTCGCCCGCGTACATGCCCGGCATCTCAGCCGTCTCACCACCGACCAGCGCGGCGCCCGCCAGTTCGCAGCCCTTGCCAATGCCTGACACCACTGCTTCGGCAACATCCACGTTCAGTTTGCCGGTGGCGTAATAGTCCAGAAAGAACAGGGGTTCAGCGCCCACCACGGCGATATCATTACTGCACATGGCGACCAAATCGATGCCGATGGTGTCATGAATACCGAGGTCCATGGCGAGCCGCAATTTTGTGCCAACGCCATCCGTGCCGGACACCAGCACGGGCTCTGAGTACCCTGGCGGGATCGCGCAGAGCGCACCAAAGCCGCCGAGCCCACTGAGGACTTCGGGGCGACGCGTGGCATAGCTCACATGCTTGATGCGTTCCACCAAAGCATTGCCCGCATCGATATCAACCCCCGCGTCGCGGTAAGTCAGTGAGGATTGCGGATCATTCGTGGTGCTCATACGCTGTTCCTGAGAGAGGTGGTGCGATAGTAATGTGCCCGCTAAGCGCTGGAAAGTAATGACGCGGCGTTTGGGGGATAATGTAGCGGTTTTTGGCACCAGCTAAGCGATACACTGCACACTCTACCCCATGATGGCATCGGTTTAACGGGCGACTCCATGTTACACGCACCCAGCCACGGTCAACCTCGTCGGCACTGGCAACAATCGGGTTTCGCTGTATTCAGCGTTCTGATGATGTCGTTGGTGCTGGCTTTGAGGTTAACGAACCCGGCTCACAGTGCGCCGGGCGACGAGTTGATCATGCGAATTACGGTGTCTGACCGCAGCGAAGCGACCATCGATGCTGCCGCGCGTGAGGCCTTTGAGCGCGCGTTGCTCCAGCGATCTGGAGACAAGCGCTTGTTGGAAGATCCGGCAGTGCAAGCCGCGTTGGCCTCGGCCCGCGCCCAATTGTCTTTGTTTCAATTCGAGCGAGTGCAGGGCGTCACGCGCTTCGTGGCGCACATCGATCAAGCCGCGCTGGAGCAGCTGATTAGACAGGCGAATGGGACACTGTGGACCGAGGAGCGTCCGCCGATTCTGCTGTGGTTGGTGATTGACGAGGCTGACGGCCGTCGCTTTGGCAATCTTGCCGAGGAAGACGCCCTGTGGGAGGCGATGACTCAGGAGTTTGAAGCCCTCGGCCTGAACCTGCGCAGACCGCTCTATGATTTGCCCGACGAACTGTTGGTGTCTCCCGAAGCGCTCTGGCAGCGCGATTTTGGTGCAGTCATAGAGGCGTCGGCCCGGTACGGGATGACCCATTTGTTACTGGGTCGGATGATTCGCCTCAGTGAGGGTCGAACCATCGCCGAGTGGGTGTATTCAGACGGTACCGAGGAGCATTCGAGCACGGTGCAAGCGGATTCGATGACGTCTTTGATCGCCCCCGGGATTCAGCTGGCGACCACGCAAATGCGGTTACGCTACGCGGTTGAGCTAACCGGGACTGCGACGCAGCGGTCACTCATCATCTCTGTCAGCAATGTCATCAGTCTTGAGGATTACAAAGCGGTTGTGAGCGCCATGGAGAGCATCCAAACACTGGAGCGGGTGCGTACCGTTTCGGTAGACGGCGATACGTTGGTACTGGAAGTATTTGGTGTGGGTGAGCCCGAGACGCTGATCCGGCTGATGGCTTCGGTAAAGGCGTTGGAATGGCAGACGTCAGACTCCGAGGCCGGCCTTTCGCTGGTATGGCGAGGTTTCTGATGGGCGTGATCGACTGTCTTCCCTCCGACGCTGTGGACAAATTGTGACCCGGGGCGCCCAGATACCGTTGCCCATGCGACGAGAGGATCTCGCTACGTGGGAAAATTGGCTGAGTCGATCTGCCACCCTGACCTTGGAGCGTTGGTTAGGTGCCGATTTAGACGAAAAGCGCAGTGCTTATCTTTGGGGAAATGCAGGCATTGGCAAAAGTCATGTACTGCAGGCGTGTTGTGATAACTGGGGTTATGACGCGCGTTACCTGCCGCTGCGTGACTTGCTGGAGTATCCCCCCGAGCAGGTGTTGGCGGGTGTAGAGCAGGCGGGTCTGATTGCTATCGACGACGTTGATGCTATTGAGTCCGCGTCGAACTGGCACGAGCCGTTATTTAATTTGTTTAATCAGTCGCAAGAACGTGGTGGCTGTCTTGCGGTGGCTGCAGCATGCGCTCCGCCGCAGCTGTCTCGCCTACTGCCGGATTTACGTTCCCGCTTGGGTAGTTTGCCGGTTTTCCACCTGCCCGGGTTTTCAGAGGATGATGTTGCGGCGTTGTTGGGCCTTAAAGCGCAGGCTGGCGGACTGCAATTGTCAGGCGAGGTCGGGCGATACTGTGCCCTCAGGCTCCCCAGAGACCCTCGTGCCGTGCTGGATTTTATCGAGCAGTTGGATCATCTGAGTCTGGCGCAGTCACGCGCGATTACCATTCCCTTCGTCAGGGAATCGGGTTTGTTGCTTCCGACGGCTGATCGATAGCGTACTCCCCGGGGGCCAAGTGCAGATGGCCCCTGAGCCAGTGCACGGCAGCGTAAAGAGGGATAGTATCAACCAGCGCGCACATGGCTTTAAACGCGTAGTTACTGCCCACGAGGGTAAGTAGCGTGCCCATTGCTATGTCCCCCGCCAGAAACGCGGCGCCAAAGGTCACCGTGACCACCATCAGGGAGTCCACCAGCTGACTGAGCAGGGTGCTGAAATTATTACGCAGCCAAAGGTGTTTCCCTCGCGTGACACGCTTCCAAAAGTGGTAGAGCTGGACGTCACAATATTGGGCGGCGATATAAGCCATCATTGATGCAAAAACGGCGCCCGACGTGGTCGCGTAGATCAATTGGAATAGACCAATTTCCCCCTCCACAATGGCGCCATTGGGCAGCGAGACGGGTGCTGCGAGTTGCAGTACCTGCCACGGAGGCATCACCGCCTCGGGCACAGGCGGCGCGTAAGCGCCCAGGGTCAATACACCCAGAATTAAAAAATTGATGCCAAGGCCGACCGATACGAGAAAGTTGGCCCGCGCTCGTCCGTACAATTCGCTAATCAGGTCGGTGCAGAGAAAAGTGAGAGGGTAGGGCAGGACACCTACAGCCAACGCCAGAGGGCCCAACTGGATAAAACGGGTAATGCCGACTACGTTAAGCAGTGTCATGGCGGAAAGAAAAATACCCGCCAGTACGAGAAAAGCGCGTTCGCGGCGCTCCCTGATTACGTCGTCGACCGCCGTCATATCAGTGCTCAAGCTGGCCCAGATTAGCGTGCATCACGGCGCCATTGATAGCAGGGTGGTGGTGCGCCCAGAAAACCAGATCGGCGATTTCCTGAGGTGTCACTAGCCTGCCGTAGCTGTTCATTCCGCCGAGGTTGCTGAGTACTTCGGCATCGTTACCCACATGTTGTCTGAGCATGGCGGTGTCGGTAAAGCCCGGACAAATAAGCGCAGTGTGGATACCCCGACCCATTAAATCTTGGCAGGTCGCGCGCATCATCCCGAGCTGGGCGTGTTTACTCACAATGTAACTGTAGGCGCCCGCCACAGCCTTTTCAGACAGGGTGGAGCCGACATACAGCACACTGGAGGAGCGGGGTAATAGTGGTAACAGGGCGCGATTGAGGGTGTTGATGCCCAGCACATTAACCGTAAGTGCTTGCAGCATCGCGTCGTCCTCGGTGGTATCGCATCGATCTTTGAGCATGAGAGAGGCATTGTGAACCAGGCAGACAGAGGAAGCGCTATGCTCCGCCACCCTCTTTGACAGTGCCAAACAGCTATCAGTCAGCGACTCGGCGTTTGACAGGTCTGTTGTCAGCGTCTCTACGCCGGGCACGGGACACGCACGGCGTGATAGGTTGATCACCGTAAACTGCGCTGCAACGAACTGCTCCGCAGCAGCAGCGCCGATACCGGAACTCGCGCCGGTTAAGATGGCAATCGGATGCATAATGCTCCGCCAGAATTCATGGCCGCCCAGAGTACTTCAGGTCATGCCCGAGGTCACGGGGTGGTCGCGGTGCCCGCCAACGGGAATCGGTTGCTGAATGAGGTCACTTCCAACACCATTAGGTTTTTATCCCTGAGGCAATTCGATGACCCAGTTGGCGACGCTGCACATCAACAAGCAGGCACACAAGTTCTCGGCGGCCCACTTTACGATCTTTTCCGCTACCGAGAGAGAACGGTTGCACGGCCATAACTATGGTGTGTCCGCCCGGATTGTGGCTGAAATGGGTGAAAATGGTTTTTCGGCTGACTACAACGTTTATAAGCGCTGCCTGCAGAAGCTTTGTGATGCTCACGACGAGTATCTGCTGCTACCTGCACAATCCCCCTTCCTCGAGGTGGAAGAGCGAGATGGCGAGTATTTCGCCACCTTCAACGGTAAGACACTGCGCTTTCCCTGTGATGAAACGCTACTTTTGCCCATTGTTAATGTGACCGTGGAGGCCCTCTCTCACTATCTGCTCGATCAGGTGCTGGCGGAGGAATTAATGGGTGAAGTGGTGGAGTTGGAGCTCTTTGTCACCTCTGGCGATGGCCAAACTAGCTCCGCTTGCTGGGTTGCCTAAAAAAATTGTCATTTCCCGGAACTTTTCTGAAAACCGCGTGTCATAGAGTCAGTTGTTGAGATGGTGATGCCCGCGGGGACATCGCAAGGGAAACGTCTGAGCAGCGAGAGTCCGATTGATGCGACTCTCCCCGTTTTGAGTGGCTCCTTCATTGCCGGCTGTTGAACAGCCGGCTTTTTTTTACCTTTTTTATTCTGCATCCGCTGCCATCCAGGCGCGGCTGAGTTATAAAAGCGTGTCAGGCGGTGGTCAGCGGCCGTTTGTCTCAAGGTATTGGCCCCGCCGCGACTCCCACACGCGAAGGATCGATTCCTGCGTCTGGGGCCCCACCAGCGTGTCGGTGACGACCCCTGCGGGATTTACCAACCAAGTGGTGGGTAGCACTCGGGGACGGGCTTGACCCAGTAACGGGCCCGGGTCTGCTTCAAGAAGTGGGAAGGCAATCCCCAATTCTAAGGCCTGAGAGGCCAATACCTCGCCCGTCTGACCCTCAAAGTTGACTGCGAAGACGCGCAGAGGCGTTTCCTCATGTAAGGCGTTCAGTTCGGGTATCTCAGCTCTGCAGGGGGCACACCAGATCGCCCAGTAATTAATAACGCGCCATTGGCCCGGGTCAGGCAGCTCGGGGGGGGCACCGCCACAACCCCCCAGTGCAATCAGGAGTAGCCAAATGGCCATGCGATCAGGCATCGGTCGAGGCAAATAAAAGTGCCAGTGGCGTTGCCAGATCCTGAGCTTCCTGCTCCATCTGACGTGCCAGCATACTGCTCGCGGTCTGTCGCCAGACCGGTCCAGTGTCCAAGCGGGGAAACTCAGGTTCCGCGCGCAGAATCATGGTCAGATCGGCGAGGCTGATCGTATGCAGGTCTCTGCACAGAAGGTAGCACCCCCGGTCCGTTTTTTTCAGAACATTGGTCTCGCTCAGTCGGTCGCGGATCAGTCGCCAGCTGTCGGCGTCGAGCGCGTCAGAGGACCAGTCATTGGTGCCAATCACATCGAGATCTGACAGGGCCCGACCATCCTGCTGCGCCCTCCAGAAAAGATACAACGTATCCAGCGCTTTGATTAGCATTGGGGTGCGTTCCTGTTCACTACTCTGATACGCCGAGAGTCCATGTGTCAGTAAGGCTCCCGCCAAAACGATAATCCACGTTATGTAAATCCAGAGCAGAAACAGCGGCACCGCAGCGAACGCCCCATAAACGAGTGTATAGCTCGATTTCGACATCACTGTGGTGAAAATTGCGCGGGCGATGGTAAACGTGATGGCGGCAAAGACGCCCCCCGCGAGTGCGTGACGCCAGGGTACCTGACAATTTGGGACAAGCATGTAGAGACAAGTTAGCCCCATCGTGCTCAGGATAAACGGCAGAAGCCCAATGAGCGCCGTTCCGAGACCCAATACATCAAGCCCCGCCCACTCATTGGTGACCGCAAAGAGATAGGCTCGAGCGCCAAGACCGAGGCCGATGGCTATCGGCCCGAGGCTCAACACCGTCCAGTAGAGCAATACGCTCTGCATAGGCCTGCGATTTGCCCGGTTTTGCCATATTTCATTGAGTGCCGCCTCGACGTTGCGCAGCATGAGCACCGCCGTTACCACCAGAATCGCCACCCCGAACAGCGTGAGCGAGCGGGCCTGATTGATGAAGGCCGACAGGTACTGGACTACCTGACTGGAGCTCTCCGGCAGCAGAAACTGCAGCAAGAAATCACTGAGTTTCTCCTCAATATTGCCGGCAGCCGGGAGCGCAGACGCGATGGAGAGCGTCACGGTGAGAAGCGGAACGAGCGCAAACAGGCTCACAAAGGTCAGTGCGGCCGCTTTGGTGGTGAGGCGATCCTCCCGCACCCGGTTTGCCAGATAGTGGATAACGCGCAACACCTTCGCGCGCTGTGGATGCGTTACCATGAAGGTTTCGTTGTGTATTGGTATCGCCCCACTGTACCGTGAGGCTTGATATGGCGTCGAGTGAACTGATGGATCCGATGTTGTGAGCGATCAGCCCTATATTCTCGTGGTGTACTACAGCCGGGACGGTTCAACCGCGGCGATGGCGCGCCAGATTGCGCGCGGGATTGAAGTGGTGAATGGCATTGAGGCCAGGCTTAGAACCGTCAGTGCGCTGTCCACCGAGGATGTCGAGTCAGATGCTATGCCTCTCCGGGCAAGTCAGGAGGATCTGCGGGGCTGCGCCGGTCTGATCATCGGTAGCCCCACCCGCTTTGGCAATATGGCGGCGCCTCTCAAGCAATTTCTCGATGAAAGCAGCGCGCTGTGGCTTCAAGGGGCGCTGATAGATCGGCCGGCGGCGGTTTTTACCTCTACCGCTTCATTGCATGGTGGCCAGGAGGCGACATTGCTGAGCATGATGGTGCCGTTATTGCATCACGGCATGGTGTTGGTCGGCGTGCCCTATTCGATACCTGCGCTCAGGGCCACCGCTGCAGGCGGCACACCCTATGGCGCCAGTCACTGGTCGACCGACCAGGGCGATCGCCCGCTGGACGATAATGAATCCGCGATTTGTCGGGCGCTGGGCAAGCGGGTGGCGGAATGGGCGCTATCTGCGCCGGGCACGGGCTGAATCTGCCCATGCGTGCAACGCGTCCCCGACAGTGGCTTACACACGGCCTCTGGGTTGTGATGTGGCTGACCTGGTTGCTTCTGCTACTACAGCAGGCGGCAGATGTTGAACGGTTTTCTGGGACTTGGGCGTTGACGGGCTTGCGATGTGCCCCGCTTACGTTTTTTCTCTGGGCAGCGTTGAGAGATGACCTGCGGCTCTTTATCTGGCATGAGTTAATCCTGCTGTTTTACTTTATTTCGTCGGTCGAGGCCGCTTTCGCTTATCGGGGCGATGTTTTGTCTGTCGCGGGTTTGAGCCTGGTGGTAATCCAGTTCACCTGCTGTATGTTGTATATCCGTTACCGAGGTCGTGAACTGCGCGAGGCAAACTGATGGCTTATATCCACCGTGGTCTGGCCGCCAATCATACTGAGGAGAGTGTCAAGTAATGATGCGTTTATTGAAAGGCTTATGGCGAATTTTGAGCGGTATCAGCCGAGCTATATCGGTGCTGTTGCCTCTGGTGTTTGTCGCTATTTTTGTGACCGCCTTCAGCTTGGGAATGAAGGAATCGGTCCCAGAGCCGCTGCCCGAACAGGCGGCGTTGCTAATTGCGCCTGCCGGATCACTGGTAGAGGACAATCCGCCGGTGGAGCCCGTTGCCGCGTTTTTGAACCAGGATTACGAACGACCGGTCTTGCTTCATGACCTGGTCAGAGCGATTCAATGGGCCGCCAGCGACGATCGCATTACTGCGCTCATCCTCAATCTCGAGGATGTCGCCGGACCCTCCACCAGCCAGACACTGGAATTGAGCGAGGCGATCGCGGAATTCAAAGGCGCCGATAAACCGGTTATCGCAGTAGGGGACTATTACTCGCAAGCCCAGTATTTATTAGCCTCGCAAGCTGATCAGGTGCTGCTCCACCCCGAGGGTGGCATGTTTCTGGAGGGCTTCTCGGTCTATCGTTCTTACCTGCGCAGTTTCCTCGAGAAGATCCGGGTGACGATGCATGTTTTTCGCGCGGGAGATAACAAATCTGCGGTGGAGCCTTATCTCCGTGACGACATGTCGGAGCGCGAACGCGCCGTGGTGTCTCGATGGATATCCGGTCTTTGGGCGGCTTACGCCGAACTGGCCGAGGCTGGCAGGGATCTACCGCCGGGCGCGCTGAATGCCTTTATTGATAGCTTCGCTGATCAATTGGCGGCGTCGGATAACGACCTCGCGGAGACGCTGGTGGCGGGTGGCTGGATCGATGTTCTCGCAGATCATACCGAGATGAACGATCTACTGGCCGAGCGCGTCGGTGTTACCGATGAGGCGGGCTTGCCGCAAACCGTCGAGTTTGAGCGGTACTTTGAAGATATGAAGCAGCAGCGGATGCTCGCTGAGGAGGGTTTGCCGCTGATTGCGATAGTGCCGGTTGAGGGCACGTTGGTTCCCGGTGAGAGCGAAGAGGGCATGGCGGGTAGCGACACCATCAATGGTTACATCGATACCGCTATGGAAGCAGAGGACATAGCAGCAATTGTGCTCAGGGTGAACTCGCCCGGTGGCAGCGTTTTTGCGTCTGATTTGATCCGCCGCAAGTTGTCGGAGGCGCGTGAGGCAGGCATCCCCGTCGTGGTCTCCATGGGCACAATGGCGGCGTCGGGCGGCTACTGGATTGCGGCAGAAGCGGACCAGATATGGGCGCTCCCGACCACGATAACGGGCAGCATTGGCGCTTTTTCAGCCTTCCCCACGGTAGAAGGCATTCTTGAGTATATCGGTGTGACCGTCGATGGCGTGGGTACGACCTCTTTGGCCGGAGCGGCAAGTTTCGATCGCGGTGTCAGTCCCGAAATGGCGCGCATTATTCAGGCATTGTCCTACAGCGCCTACGACGACTTTATTGAACTGGTATCCCGCGGTCGGGAAATGGCCCCCGAGGCAGTCGAAGAGATCGCCGGCGGGCTAGTCTGGACGGGTGCGGAGGCCGCTGAAATTGGTCTGGTTGATGCCCTGGGGGGACTAGATCAAGCGGTGGCCGCCGCCGCTGCGCTGGCGGGCGTTGAAGAATGGAGAACGGGTCGGACCACTGTGCCGCCATCATTTGAAAGCATACTGTTGGAAGAGTTGAGTCGGTCCTTTAGCGCGGCGCTGCCGCGTGGTTGGGGCTGGACAGAATCTTTGGCGGCGAGCTTCAAGCCGGTGGTGAAAAGCTTGGCAGACTTGCGAGATCCCATGCACATCTATGTCCAGTGTTTGGATTGTGTGCCGGTTCCCTAGCGTGGTGCTCGAGTTCTCGGGAGAAGTCCGGCCTGCAGCGCCCGCGGCGACCTCGATTGTAGTGCGAGAGGCATCCGCGGGTTTAGAGGTGTTACTGCTGCGGCGAAACGACGCCCTAAAGCATATGCCGGGAATTTGGGTATTTCCGGGGGGCAAGGTGGAGCCTGACGACAGCGGCCCTGATGAGATGATGCGTGCGTGCGCGGCGGCTTGCCGGGAGTTGGAGGAAGAAGCGGGAATCTCTATGCCTCCAGGCGCAATGACGCCGTTTTCCCACTGGTTAACACCCACCGTCGTTAAGCGCCGCTTCGCCACCTGGTTTTTTCTGACACGGGTGCCCGACACGGTGAGGGTTACTGTCGATGGCCAGGAAATTGTCGACTACCAATGGTGGAAACCCGAGGAGGCAGTTGCGGCGCACCACGGTGGCGCGCTGCCCATGACCCCTCCTACGCTGGTGTCGCTGCACGACATCGAGACATTGGCAAGGACGTCGTCTCTGGAAGCGGCTGTCAATGATCGCGCACCACCCTGTTTTTTTCCGAAAGTGGTTAGGGAGGTTGATCGCATGGTCTTTTTGTATCCGGGTGATGCCGCCTATGACAGTGGTGATCTCGACCAAGTGGGCAGCGTCCACCGCACAATCGGCACAGCGGGTATCTTTAGTTACGTGCCAAAAGCAGATGGCGCTGAGGGTAATGTTTTGGCGCCGACACCTTAGCGGGGTGTGTGCTGCCCGTCTGAGGTCACAGTAACCACTTGCCTCCGGGTACGCGTGGCAAAGTAGTTTTAACCGCCTCATCATAGATGGATCGCACGCTCCGGTCGCTGCGTGCTTCCTGGCGGCGTGAGATCATCGTTATCGGAAAAAGGTAGACATCGGTTCCTCGATAACGGAGCGCTCTCGAGCGTCCTTTGCGGTCGCGGTAAACCACCCACGTCATGTCCAGTCGCTCTGCCAATAGATCCCCCAGCACCACCCCCATTGCTTGAAGGTTGAGCGTGTCGTCATTGGCGATCAGCCGATCATCAATTATGCGCTGCAGCGTATCGAGATCCCGATCCTCCTGGCCGGAGAGATTTCTCCCCAGCCGATTGGCCAGTTGCGCAACCCGCTGCCGCTGATCCGCCATAAACTGCTTATCGATGCTGGTAAGGGGCTCTATGATGAGTTCCAGCTCGGTGCCCTGTGAGAAGCTGTCGCTCGACCCTAGTAATAGGGTCATTACACACAAGAGTAATACCGTCCCCGAATGGGGAAGGCAGGATTGATGTGCACGCCGAGGTTGTGAAACTTGGTCTGAAGTGGATAATTGCGGCTCCATGATCTTCTGTCCTTGTCCCTTCGGGGGACTCCCGGAGTAATTCGATGATAACCGGAAGTATTGTTGCGTTGGTAACGCCCATGCACCCAGACGGTGCCATCGACTGGGCGGCGCTTGCGCGACTCATCGAATATCATATTGAAGCCGGCACAGCGGCGCTTGGGGTTGTGGGTACCACCGGCGAGAGCCCGACGCTGACGGTCCCTGAGCATTGCGAGGTTATTCGTTTTGCGGTGGAGCAGTCGGGTGGAAGGATTCCGGTGGTAGCAGGAACTGGTGGGAACTCCACCCATGAGGCGATCGAGCTGACCGTGTCGGCCGCAGAGGCCGGGGCGGATTATTCCCTTTCGGTTACCCCTTACTACAACAAACCCACCCAGCAGGGTCTGTTTGAGCACTTTCAGGCGGTCGCTCGATCAGTGAATCTGCCGATTATTCTGTACAACGTGCCGGGCCGCACAGGCTGTGACCTGCTGAACGATACCGTGGTGCGGCTGAGTCAGGTTGATAACATTGTGGCAATCAAGGACGCGACGGGAGATATCCAGCGGGGAAAGGAATTGATACAGGCTGTGCCCGACGGATTCGCAGTGTTCTCAGGTGACGATGCCACGGCGCTTGAACTGATGCGTCATGGGGGTAGAGGCAACATCTCTGTGACCGCTAACATCGCCGCGGCAGATATGGCTGCGCTTTGCCGTTGCGCCGTGGCGGGAGATTGGGACGCCGCCGAAGCGATTAATCGGCGACTGGCTGACCTTAATCGGTTACTGTTTATCGAGTCCAATCCCATTCCCATTAAGTGGGCGATGGTTCGGCAGGGTATGATGGACAGCGGTATTCGGCTGCCGTTAACGCCGCTTTCAGAGGCGCATTGGGAGACGCTGGCGAAGGCACTGGAGGCTTATTTTTCGTGATCCGCGCAGGTAGTGTCATCGTGATTGCCCTGACCATGTCGGGGTGTAGCTGGTTTTTCGGCGAGGAGGGGCTTTTTCCGGATAATTCCAGCCGCTATCAGTCTGCGTCGGAGCTGCCGCCGATTGATGTGCCTCCGCACTTGACGACCGACGCCATCCAGCCTGATTATCCGGTGCCGCCGGTGGCTGCCAGTGCGCAGCTGGCCTCCCAGTTCGAAACGCCCCGCCCGACACCGCTCACGGCGAACAATCAGGGTGATTCGGTGCGTATTCAGAGCCTCTCTGGAGAGCGTTGGGCGCTGGTCAGTGTCGCCCCGGGGCAGCTATGGCCTCAGGTCAGGACATTTTTGACCACCAGCGGTATTGGTGTTGCTGCCGTAGACGCCGAAGAAGGTCTCATTGATACCCAGTGGTTTAAGCTAGAGGAGCAAGCACTCGCGGTGCGCTTCCGCTTTCGCGTCGATACGGGGGTGCAGAGGAATACGGCCGAGCTACACGTTCTGCAGCAGAACAGGAGCGCAGAGGATGTCAGTTGGCCCTCTCAGTCTGATGACGATGATCTTGAGCGCAAAATGCTGCAGGACATGGCGCAATACCTCGCCAACAGCGCGGATTCAACGCCGATATCAATGATGGCGGATCGCGCCATGAGTGACTCAGGTCGTATCACGCTCGAGGATACAGAGACAGTGACCCGCATCCGACTGGAATTGCCCTTTGATCGTGCTTGGGCCTCCGTGGTGAAGGGGACCGAAGACGCCGATTTCGTTATCGATGACCGCGATCGCAGCCAAGGCATCCTCTATGTCACTTTCGCCGGTCCGCAAGACGAAGAAGAAAGTGGCTGGTTTGACTGGTTGTGGGGGGGTGAGGATGACCATCCGCTGGCGGGACATCGCTATCAAATTCGCCTGAACGCGGCTGGAGAAAAGGTGATTCTCATCACGTTGCTCGGCCCCGAGGGAGCGTTTGTCGACCGACGTGAGCAGCAGGCATTGCTGACCCTGCTAAGGGGCAACATTACCTGATGCGGATTGCGTCCCTCGGCAGTGGTAGCAAGGGGAACGCGACTCTGGTCGATACAGGGGAGACCCTGATCCTTATCGACTGCGGCCTGCCCAGAAAAGAAATTGAAATTCGCCTGGCCGATCGCGGTCTCTCGGCGGGTGACGTCGATGCCATTCTTGTTACCCACGAGCACAGTGATCACTGTCGCGGTGTGGCAGCGCTCTCAAGAGCGTATGGCCTTCCTGTTTTTCTGACTGCGGGTACTGCAAGTAACCCAAAACTCGATGGATTGCGCCGCGGGGTGATTATCCGGCCCGGCGAACGATTCGATGTCGGGGACTGTCATATCGCTGCAGAGCCGGTGCCCCATGACGCCCGGGAGCCGGTGCAATTCTGCTTCTGGTCGGGGGCGTTGAAACTGGGTGTGCTGACAGATCTCGGTAGTATCACGCCCCACGTTATTCAGGCGTTTTCGGACTGCGATGCATTGGTGCTAGAGTTCAATCACGACCCCGTCATGTTGACTAATGGGCCGTATCCGCGCTCAGTCAAAGCGCGGGTGGCGGGTGATTATGGCCATTTGGCGAATGCACAAGCCCGATTATTTCTGGATCACGCAAATACGAATAAGTTAAAACTGTTATTTGTGGCGCATATTAGCCAGCAGAACAATTCGCCAAAGCTGGCTCAGGCTGCGCTTGCGGATTGGTCTGGACTGCATTCCTGCGAGGTGATCCATGCCACGCAGGAGATGGGGTTTGATTGGTTTGATTTATCAGTTGCCCCGAAAAAAAGCCGGGCTCCTGCTCAGTTGTCCTGAGTTGGTGGCAGATGCTTCCATCGTCGGTTTGACCACAGATAACTCTCGGGCTCTTCACGGATGGCCTGCTCCGCGGCTCGAATATAAGCTTCTATGATCTGCTCTTCCGTCATCTGACCCGGCGTCTCGACAATAGGTAGCAGGGAAAGGTGGTATTGACCGCGGGACTTTCGCCGACAGCGGGCGAACATCACTGGGAACCCTGTGAGTTGCGATATCGTCGCCGGACCCAGAAAAAACCCCGTGGGCTGGTTCAGCCATTCTGCCCAGTAAACGTTGTCCCGAGCACCGGGAGACTGATCCGCCAGCAACACCAGCGCCCTGAAGCGGCGTCGATTTTTGAGCACATTTCGGGCAACCTTTTCCATCAAAATCGGTTCGCCTCCGAATCGGCTTCGAACTTCATACGCGAAGCGCTCGGCCCCGGGGTTGCGCAGGCGTTTGTATACCGGGTCAATGGCGATGTCGCCGTGAGCATTGGCGGCATGCATCATCCATTCCCAGTTTCCCTGATGAATGGTCAGCACGATAACTGACTTGGCGCGACTATCGGTCATTCTTTCCAACGCTTCGAAACCCTCAACGGTGACACGTTGCTTAAAATCAGTCAGTGTCATTTGAGAAGCGTGAAGGATCTCCATTGTGACGTCGGTAAATTGGCGATAAAAACGCTGAGTGATATCGCGACGCCAGGCCGGGTCCCGGTCTGGAAAAGCGTTCTTGAGGTTGGTGTCGATAACGGTGGTGCGGTAGCGGAACACCCGGTGCAAAAAAAATGCTGCCACCCGTGCCAAGGCATATTTGAGAGGCAAAGGTAGCAAGGCCATCGCCTTATATAGCCAGTAGGTCATGTCGCCTTGCAGTGATCTGGCAGGGAGAGTTGCATGCTTGGGGGAATCTTCTCGGACGACGGACATTGTAGTCTGGGGTTATCCGTGAGGTCGAGGTATGTCAACGCCGACAGGCGTAAGACAGGAACTGGGTCGACGATATCGTTGCCATCAAGCCATAGCTGCTGCAGCGCAGGTAGTCGCTCCAGCGTAAGTAAGTTCCTGATGTCGTTCCCACTCAGCTTTAACGACTGTATGCCACTGAATTGTTCCAAACCAGCCAGAGAAACAATGCCTGCATTACTGCAATTCAGCTGCTCTAGCGATTTGACTTCGGTTGCCTGAAGGTCCAGCGCGGTTTGCTCGATGCAGGCACGGAGGGCCGGGTCCTCGACCCCCTCTGCTTGCAGCAGCGGCTCGGGCTGGTAGACGGACAGGTCATTGATCGTGATGTCGTATTGACCTAGTGGGGTGCAACCAGCCGTCAGAACCAGGCCGACAATCAGTCGTGCAGCAGCTAACCCTTCACGCAATTGGCTCATATAATGACTTTAAGCGGCACCCGCGCAGTCAATCATGGCAACTCACTCAATGCAAACCATTGAAAATGATGATCACCCCGCAACGGAAGGTTGTATTCCGGTCGTCCCCGTCAAGGGTGAGTCAGCGGCGCGGGCGCGTGCGGCCGCCAAGGCGCTCGGCTGCGACATGCTTGAGGGCGGAGCGTTCTCCTCACCTTATCTTGTGGTTAGCGAGACCGGAGCATGGTTAGAGATGGCGGGAAGTCAGGTACGCATTGCCTTTGATTCGGCGACGATGCTTCATCGACGGCGCGGCGGCCAAAATGAACTACTCGGTAGGGCGGTTGGAGTAAAGGCCAGTCGCCAGCCCTCGGTGTGGGATGCTACCGGGGGATTGGGCCGGGATGCCTTTGTTCTCGCAGATTTGGGTTGCCAGGTGACCTTGTGTGAGCGGGTCCCCGTTTTGGCTTGGTTGCTACAGGATGCGGTCAGCGCTGCCATGGTGAGCGGGCATGATCAGGTTCGTGCTGCCGCTGAGAGAATGACGATCCGCCATTGCGACAGTCGACAGTTGCAGGCACTTGCGAGCGATGTGATTTATCTCGACCCCATGTTTCCCGAGCGCAAAAAAAGTGCCGCTATCAAGAAGGAGGCGGCCATGCTGCAACGTCTGGCGCATACAGAGGATGATGCTCAAGCATTGTGGGAGTGGTCGTGGCGGCAGCCGGTGTCGCGAATTGTAGTGAAAAGGCCCCTACGGGCGCCCATATTGGGTTCGCAGAAACCCTCCCATACGTTGAGAGGAAAATCAGTCCGTTTCGATGTATTCGTCCGGCCACATGACGACACGCCGATCCATCAGACAGGAGAATAGAATGGCGGCCACGGGTTTTTGGATCGGGGTTGAATCGATGACGTTGGCGGCATTAACCGAAGCGGCAAAGCATCCGCATCCGGTGTTCTGTGGTCGATTAGCGGCTGAGAACTCGCCACGAGCTGAACTTGAAGCGTCTGGTGTAAAAGCAGAGTGGCACGATGTTGCCCTCGATACCCCTGTTGGGCAGGGTTGCCTGCTCGACCTGATGCGCCAAAGAGTCCCGATCGAGCGCGTGGTTTGGGCGCTTCCTACGCTACCGAATGCTCAATTCAGGGGCGCCGACGCCATGAGCGCCCCCCTGGACACGGTGCTCGCAGCCTCCCGCGAGATCACCGAGGGCTTGCTCGTGATGATCCGGGGTGCCGAGGCGCTATTGGAGCCCGGCGTCGGCGGGGGCATGACCGTGTCATACGACGATCGGGATGAGCCTGTGACGCCGTTGGCAAAAGGCCTTATGGCATTTGTCGAGACAGTTGTCTCCACCGAATCCCAGCGATGGTCGTCGCTGGGGTTGTCACTAACCCTCGGGTCCGTCGGCGCAGTCGAGCAGTAGCCGCTCCAGGATGCCGCGATAGATTTCGGTCAGTCGAGGCACGTCTGCCAGCTTTACGCGTTCGTTGCACTGATGAATCGTCTCGTTAACATGGCCGACCTCGACGACCTGCGTGCCGCCGGGCGCAATAAACCGCCCGTCTGAGGTGCCACCACCGGTCGAGACAGCGGGTTGAGATCCCGTTACGGCCTCGATACTGCATGTCACCGCGCTGAGCAGCGCACCCGGCGTTGTGAGAAAAGGTTCGCCGCTCAGAGACCAGTCAATGTCAAAGCTGAGGTTGTGTTGTTTGAGGAGGGTTTCACAGCGTTCGCGAATCCCGTCAGCGGTAACCTCTGTGCTAAAGCGCACGTTAAACAGCACTTCAAGACTGCCGGGAATCACATTGGTCACGCCCTGCCCGGCCCGAATAGTCGAAATCTGTAGCGACGTAGGATCAAAAAAATCGTTTCCGGCGTCCCAGGCTTCATTCACCAGTGCATTGAGGGCGGGGAGGGCACCGTGAATCGGATTATCGGCCAGATGGGGATAAGCGATATGGCCCTGTTTGCCGTGGATCACCAGTGTCGCGTTGAGGGAGCCGCGGCGGCCATTTTTCACCAGATCTCCCAGCTGCCGTGTGCTTGAAGGTTCTCCCACGACGCACCAGTCAATGCTTTCTCCCCGAGCGGCGAGCGCTTCCATGACTTTTACGGTGCCATCTTTGGCTGGTCCTTCTTCATCCGATGTGATGAGAAAACCGATGCGACCTGAGTGGTCCGGATGCTCGCCCACGAAGTTTTCGCAAGCCACTACCATGGCGGCCAGACTGGCTTTCATATCGGATGCGCCGCGACCCACCAGGTCGGATTCAATTGTCGTGGCCTGAAAAGGGTCAGACTCCCAACTCGCTATGTCGCCGGGTGGAACAACGTCGGTATGCCCCGCAAAGACCAGCAATGGCCCTTGGCCCCCGCGGGTGGCCCACAAATTGTCGACGTCACCAAAGCGCATATGCTCGACCGAAAATCCGACACGCGCGAGGCGCTCTCCCATCACCTGCTGGCAGCCAGCGTCATGCGGCGTCACCGACGCTCGCGCAATCAGGAGCCGGGTTAATGCCAGCGTCGGATCGTTTACTTCAGTTGTGAGCATGCAATATCTCGTTGAGTTCTACGGCGCTTTTGTTGGTCAGACACTGCACAGCACCACTCATTGAGTGGCGACGGAACAGCAGATCGGATCGTCCAGCGAGGGATCTCGCTGAGACAGTTTCAACCACTTGCTGTTGATCATCTAGCAAGCTGACTTTTGTGCCTGCCGTGACAAAAAGTCCGGCTTCAATCGTGCAGCGATCCCCCAGCGGGATGCCCAGACCTGCATTCGCACCAATCAGACACTCTTTGCCCACAGAAATAACAATATTGCCGCCACCTGACAACGTACCCATCGTTGAGCACCCGCCGCCCAAATCAGAGCCAGCACCCACCCAGACTCCAGCAGAAATTCGACCCTCGATCATTCCCGGTCCATCGGTACCCGCATTGAAATTGATAAAACCCTCGTGCATGACGGTGGTGCCTGCGCCGAGGTAAGCGCCGAGTCGAACCCGCGCGGTGTGTGCAATGCGAACGCCCTGCGGCACGACGTACTGGGTCATCTTGGGGAACTTGTCGACACTTGATACCTCCAGTATCTCGCCCCTCAGGCGCGCGTCGAGCTGACGTTGGGCCAGTTCGGACAAATCAATGGGTCCCCGATCTGTCCACGCGACGTTGGGTAGTAGCCCGAATAGACCATTGAGATCGGTTTCATGAGGTTTCACCAGTCTGTGGGAAAGCAGATGGAGTTTGAGGTAGGCCGCTTCGACCGATGTAGGGGCGCTGTTGTCTGCTAATGGTGTGGCGATCACCGATTGATTGGTGGCAGTCAACTGCCGCGCAATATCTGCATGGTGCGTTTCACCCATCGCGTCGAGTGACGCAGCGAGAGCCAATAGTTGACCAGAGTCCAGTCGGCCCGAAACGTCCCGCAGGAGCGTCGCACTATCGTCTTTGATATCGGCGATGGGGTAGGGATAAAAGGTATCCAGAAGTTCCCCTTTTGCATTCTCGGTGGCGATACCCAGACCAAATGCGTATAGCGCGTTCATGACGGCTCCTTAATGAGAAAAACGATTGGCGTAATCGATCGCTGTGAAGCCCACCGAGATCTGACCTTTCCAGTCGAGCACGGGTCGCTTGATGAGGGTCGGACGATTTGCCAGCACAGAGGCGGTATCACCTTCATCCAGCACTTTTTTATCGGCCTCCTCCAGTTGACGATAGGTGGTGCTCCGACGGTTAACCAATTGCGCCACACCCACACAAGCGAGCCAACTATTGATCGTTGCCATGCTCGGCGGGGTGTTTTTGAAGTCCACGAACTGGTAATCGATCTGCTGAGTTTCCAACCACGCCCGGGCCTTACGCACCGAGTCACAGTTGGGGATGCCGTAAAGGATGGGTTGTGTCATAGGGCTTGGTATGAAGTTGTGATGGCTAATATGAGGCGGTGCGCTGCGAGTGGCACTGTCGCTTCGGCGCGCAACAGGGTAGCAGAATTCTCTCGTCTCCGTGGTTGGCTTGGCGTTACGCCTTATGGCAACGCTTTGGCTGTTTACGCGCCGGATAACAGGTACGACAGATCTCGCACACCCTCCCATCGCACCCTCTGGCGGTGCAGTGCTCGCGACCATAAAAAATGATCTGCAGGTGTAGCGCATTCCAGCGCGACTCGTCGAAGGCGCGCTTTAGATCCTTCTCGGTTTCAATAACGCTGCGGCCGCGTGTCAGTCCCCAACGTTGTGCGAGTCGATGAATGTGCGTGTCTACTGGGAAAGTCGGCAGGCCAAACGCCTGGGCCATCACAACACTCGCCGTTTTATGGCCCACGCCTGGTAGCGCCTCCAGCGCGGCCATATCGGCAGGGACCTCGCCATCATGTTGCTCGAGTAGTATCGCACTGAGCCGATGGATGGCCTGGGACTTTTGTGGCGATAATCCACAAGGTCGGATGATGCTGCGAATGTCTTCCACCGAGAGTGCGACCATGTCCTGCGGCGTGGCGGCGCGCGCAAACAGTGCGGGAGTAACCTGGTTGACTCTCTCATCGGTACATTGCGCGCTCAGTAGCACGGCGATTAACAGGGTATAGGCGTCGCGGTGATCAAGGGGAACCGGCGTCTCGGGGTACAACGTTTGCAGTCGATCGTCGATGTAGGCGATGCGCTCGGCTTTGTTCAAGTTTCCCGACGCCATCTCACCAGCCTTGCTGCAGGTTGTTTGCCATCCGCTCAACCGCCTCGACGCAGAGCTCACGTTCGGCAACCAGCGCAATTCTTATGCGCATGGCGCCCGGATTACCCTCTGGGGTATCTCTAGCCAGGTACCTCCCTGGTAGCACACTCACTCCGGTGCGATGCCACAGCTCACTGGCAAACGCTTCGTCGTCGATAGGCGTCTCGGGCCATAAGTAAAATCCAGCATCGGGAACTGGCGTTGTCATAACCTTCGAGATGATAGGTAGCACTGCGTTGAACTTGTCTCGATATCGGGCGCGATTTTCTACCACATGGAGTTCGTCGGACCACGCCCACTCACTGGCGACTTGATGATGAGTTGGCATGGCACATCCATGATAAGTTCTGTAGCGGCGGAACCGCTCGATCCAGCGACTGTCTCCGGCGACAAATCCCGAGCGCAGACCGGGAAGGTTTGATCGTTTGGAGAGACTGTGGAAGCAGAGGCAATTGCGATAGTCCGCGACACCCATCGCGGCGGCGGCCCCCAGTAAACCGGGCGGTGGGTCGTCCTCGTTCGGGTAGATCTCGCTATAGCACTCGTCGCTGGCGATAACAAAATCGTGTTCCTGTGCGAGCGTGATCAAGTGCTGCAGCTGCGAAGTGGATAGCACGGCGCCCGCCGGGTTGCCCGGCGTGCAGATATACAGTATCTGGCATGCCTGCCACTGGTCTGGGGTGATCTGGGAAAAATCGGGTGTAAACCCGTGGCGATCGACACAGTTAACGAAGAGAGGGGTCGAGCCGGCCAGCAACGCGGCGCCCTCGTAGATCTGATAGAAGGGGTTTGGCGAGATCACGGCACCCGGCTGGCCCTGGGTAACCACCGTCTGCGCGAGCGCGAATAACCCCTCGCGTGTGCCATTGAGGGGAAGCACCTGCTGATCCGCATCGACCGTGATCAAAGAGAATCGCTGCTCAAGCCAACGAGCAATCGTTGTGCGTAAGGAAGCGCGGCCAGCGGTCGTCGGATACTTGCCCACCAGCGCTGCGTGCTCGGCTAAGAGGTCTGTCACTCTGAGGGGTGGCGGGTGCTGCGGCTCTCCGATAGTCAGTGGAATAGTCTTGATATCAGCGGGCGGTGACCCTCGTAACAGGGCGTTGAGCCGCTCAAAAGGGTAGGGCTGCAGCGCCGTCAACCCGATATTCAAACAGCGATCTCCACCACGGCTTCGCGCTGCTGTCCCGACGTCATCTCTTCGAGCAGCTCGCCCTCGAGTCGCGAGATCAGTGATTGATCCTCGAGGGAGCGACCGCTGTCATCGGAGAGAAAAAAGATATCTTCAACCCGTTCGCCTAAGGTCTGGATTTTGGCGCCCTGCACGGTGACACCATGGCGTGACAGCACGGAACCAATCCGCGCCAGCAGTCCCGGGCGGTCCGCGGTACTGATTTCCAAAGTAGTGAGGCCGCTTAACTCATCCTTGGAGAAGTGAATTTGCGTCGGAATAGTGAAGGCTCTCACCGTTCGCGGCATGTGTCGGGTCACGGTTTTCGCTGCGGGTTGTAGCAAGTTATGTTGGATTGCTTGGCGAATCTCCCGGAACGTATCAGGGTGCGGGTCGAGAGAGCTGCCATCGCTTTGCAGCACGTAAAAAGTATCGAGCGTGCTGCCATCATCGTCACTGTAAATGCGGGCGTCGTGGACACTGAGGTCGAGTGTGTCTAGCGCGGCGCAAATTTTGGCGAAAGTATTCGCCTCGTCTCGGGCGTGGACGAAGATTTGCGTGGCATTACCGATGGGTGATTCTCCGGCTTGCCGCACAAGAACAAGGGCACCATCTGCCAGATCGTGATCCGCAATGGCTTCGGTATGCCAGGCGATATCCTCGGCGCGCTCTCTGACGAAGTAATCGTCGCCCCGCGAACTCCAGAGATCGGCCAATTCATCTTCGAGAAATCCGCGATATTCCAGTGCCTCAGCGGCGGCGCGTTTGGTTGCCCGGATGACCTCTTCTCGGGCGATGGGGTTCTGCAGACCGCGACTCAACGCCCGACGGGTCTCGGTGTAAAGCTGGCGCATCAGCGATGACCGCCATGCATTCCACAGTTCAGGGTTGGTGCCCGCAATGTCGGCAACGGTGAGGGTATACAGATAATCAAGGCGTTCTTGTGTGCCCACGATCTCCGCGAATCGCTGGATTTCCTCAGGGTCCGAGATGTCCCGTCGCTGGGCGATATGGCTCATTAGCAGATGATTTTTCACCAGCCAGATAATCAATTCTGTATCGGACGCCGCCAATTTATGTTCATGGCAAAAGGTCTCGGCATCGACCGCGCCCAACTCCGAATGATCTCCACCGCGTCCTTTGCCAATGTCGTGGAACAGCGCTGCAATATAAAGGAGTTTCGGATCCCTGAGTCTGCGGGCAATTCGGGTGGATACCGGAAAGCGGTCGGTATAGTCAGCACGCATGAACCTGCGGGTGTTGGCTATAACTTCCATCGTATGGGCGTCTACGGTGTAGGCGTGGAACAGGTCGAATTGCATCTGACCAATGATCGCGCCGAACGCAGGAAGGTAGCGTCCCATCACCCCATGACGCGACATTCTGCGCAACTGTTTGGTCATGTTATGTGGTACGCCCAAAATTTGCATGAATAGGTCGCGATTGACCTCGTTGGCACGAAATGGTTCGTCAATTAAATGCGCATCTCGGCGAATGAGGCGTTGGGTGTTGGGCTCTATCCGATCGACCAACGGATCATTGCCAATCAGCACGAAAATGCGCAGCAAATTACTCGGATCCTTGGCGAAAACTGCGTCATTTCGAGCGCGGATCCGCCCCTGCGCCACCTCAAAATCGTCATCTATCAAACGCAAGTCTGAATCAGGTTGATCTGATACCTCAGAGACCCGATGTTCAAAGACCTCGATCAGTAGTTCGTTTAACTGGCTCAGTGTTTTCATCCAGCGGTAATAGACCTGCATGAACTGCTCTACCGCCAACTTGTCGCCGTCAATCATTTGCCACATGGCTGCCAGCTGTTTCTGATGATCGAATAACAATCGGTCCTCGGCTCGGCCGGTCATGCTGTGTAACGCAAACCGCACGCGACTGAGAAACTCTTTACCCTGATTCAGCTGATCCAGTTCGATATGACTCAGAAAATCGGGTCCCTCGGCACTGGTAAGGCTTTGCTTGAAGCATCGCAAGGTGATCCATTCGATGACCTGTAAGTCTCGTAATCCGCCAGGCGAGCTCTTGATATTGGGTTCCAGCGCATATTCAGTATTGCTGTACTTATCGTGCCGGCTCTCCTGCTCGCGTAGCTTGCCGCGAATGAATTCTTCTGGCCGCCACATGTGATCAGTGTCGGTGATCGCCTTTAGCTTGGGCTCGAGGGTGGCGTCACCCAACAAATGCCGGGACTCCATCATTGTGGTCACTACGGTAAGGTCTTCCCGAGCCAGCGCCTCACATTCTTCAAGCGTTCTGACGCTGTGCCCAATTTGTAATCCGGTGTCCCACAGGCTGGCGATGAACCCCTCAACACAATGTATTGCGTCGTTTGGCAATGCCTCTCGCGACAGGATCAAGATATCGATATCTGATTGCGGGAAGAGCTCTCCTCTGCCATATCCGCCGACCGCAATTAGGGCGATGTCAGACAGTTCTCCCACATGCTCCGTCCACAAATGTACCAGTACGGCGTCTACCACTCGGCTGGCTTCTTGCAATAGAGGCGTTACCGACTGGCTTGGTTGGAATGCCTCAGCCAGAGTTTCTTTTGCACTGCTGAGGAAGGCGCGCGTGGCTTGTGCGCTGGTCGTTTTTTCGTTGATAAAGTGTGTTAGACGCGGAATGTCGACGGCGGATGGTTGTTTAAAAGGGGAGGGTTTCATCGCGCCTCCGCGTGAATATTTCGCATCCCGATTCAGTTACACCAATGGTGTGTTCCCACTGTGCCGACAGCCGGCCGTCGCGGGTTGTCACAGTCCACCCGTCTCGTGCGTTCAGTTTGGTGTAGCGTTTACCCGCATTGATCATGGGCTCAACCGTAAAGGTCATACCCGGCTCTAGACGCAACCCGGTGCCTGCTCGTCCGTAATGCAGCACCTGAGGCTCTTCATGGAAAACCTGCCCAATACCGTGGCCACAGTATTCTCGTACCACCGAATAGTAATTGGCTTCGGCGTGTTGCTGAATTACCGCGCCTAGATCACCCAGCGTTGCGCCGGGTTTGACCAGCGCCAATGCCTGATAAAGGCACTCCTGCGTCACCCGCACCAACCTTTCGGCGTGGGGTGCAACGTCCCCCACCCCCAACATGATGCTGGTATCACCATGCCATCCATCCTTAATCACAGTGACATCGATGTTGATAATATCGCCGCTGCGAAGCTTTTTGCTGTCGGATGGAATACCGTGACAGATTACCTCGTTAACTGAAGTGCATATCGACTTGGGAAATCCCTTGTAATTGAGCGGCGCAGGAATGGCATGTTGCACGTTGACGATATAGTCATGACAAATGCGATCTATCTCACCGGTAGTCATACCAACGGTCACCTGCGGGGCGATCATTTCCAGCACTTCTGCCGCCAGTTGGCCCGCTAGGCGCATGCCATCGAGCTCAGATTCGGTTTTGGGCTTCACGGGCTTCATCGGGGCGCTATTCAGTTTGGACGTCTGCTTCGTCGGGCGAAGTGTAACCGACTCTGATGCGCATTTGTGGGGCGCTTTCCCCGGAAAGGCTGCTGTGGTATAAAGCGCGCCGCTGGAGTTACGTATCAGCACAGAGCCTGTCACAGGGCAAATAGCACGCCCCTTTGCTAGCGCGATCCCGGGTGCCGGGTTCCGGTTGGAGTCGCGAAAAGGGACGGAAGGTTAACCCAAACAGAGAGTTTGATTATGACGCAGGTAAGTATGCGTGACTTGCTGCAGGCAGGTGCGCACTTTGGACACCAGACCCGTTTCTGGAACCCCAAGATGGATCAGTACATTTTTGGGGCACGCAACAAAATCCACATCATTAACCTAGAGCACACCGTGCCGGCATTTAACGATGCCCTGAACACGGTCAAGCGGCTGGCGGAAAACAAGAATAAGGTCATGTTCGTAGGAACCAAGCGCGCTGCGGGTAAGATTATTGAAGAGCAAGCCCGTCGCTGTGGTATGCCTTTTGTCAGTCATCGTTGGCTGGGCGGCATGTTGACCAACTATAAAACCATCCGATCCTCGGTCAAGCGCCTGCGCGAGCTCGAGGAGCAGGAGCGTGACGGCACCTTTGCCAAGCTCACC